>ENA-OQJQ01000014-OQJQ01000014.1-human-gut-metagenome-genome-assembly--contig:-NODE-14-length-273685-cov-33.282473_pt1 | contig 273685 bp, 220 predicted proteins | sample MGYA00242609_ERZ504776 | MGnify/ENA primary metagenome ERZ504776 (study PRJEB26092, sample SAMD00036354) | human gut metagenome | host: Homo sapiens | study: EMG produced TPA metagenomics assembly... | reverse complement strand
TGCAGGAAACGTCAGTTCCCCTTGCAGGAAACGTCAGTTCCCCTTGCAGGAAACGTCAGTTCCCCTTGCAGGAAACGTCAGTTCCCCTTGCAGGAAACGGTTTATGGATGGTAATCTGTTGTATTGGGATTGATAAATAACGATTAGTCCGGTAAGCGGATGTTAGTACGGAGGAGCCGGCTGTTAAGCTGGCTCTCTTCGTATAACATGATTTATAGTAATAGGGTATGTGTACTCTTCTTGTATGATTTTACTCCCAACGTTTCTCTTCTTACACTTGAATATATACACAAAGAAACGAATGTTGCGGTCAGAATGCAATTGTTTCATACACGAATATGTCTCATTTTGTCATCAAGATGTGACAAAAAGTCCCGGAAATAGATAGTTTTCTCATTTTAAAGTAGAAGCAATCAGGTGTAATGTATATAAAAAGGAGAGCAAAAGAAGGTTTCTTTGCAAAAAAGTTATTACTTTGCAACTGATTTAGACTACTAACATTAAAAAGATAACGAACTGATACCATGATTTGGAACGAAACTATCGAATGTATGAACCGCGAGGAAATGCGGAAATTACAGAGTATCCGCTTAAGGCGGGTTGTTGAACATGCTTATCATAATTCTCCTTTCTATCGTAAAAAAATGCAGGAAATGGGGATTACCCCGGAAGACATCCATTCTATTGATGATATAGTGAAGCTCCCGTTTACCGTCAAACAGGACTTGCGGGATAATTATCCTTTCGGACTGATGGCTGTGCCGATGTCTGAAATTGTTCGGTTGCACGCCTCTTCCGGAACGACGGGAAAGCCTATTGTTGTCGGCTATACCCGGAAAGACTTGTCTATCTGGGCTGAAGTTGTGGCGCGATGTCTGACTGCTTATGGTTTGACAAAGAATGATTCCGTACAGGTTTCATATGGTTACGGTCTGTTTACAGGAGGCTTGGGAGCACATGCCGGAGTTGAGAATATCGGTGGAACGGTAATCCCGATGAGTAGTGGTAATACGCAGAAGCAGATTCAGTTGATGCATGATTTCGGAGCTAAGGGATTGGCTTGTACTCCTTCGTATGCGTTATATCTGGCAGAAACGATTCATTCGTCCGGCATTCCGTTGGAAGAATTCAAATTGCGTGTCGGTGCTTTCGGTGCTGAACCTTGGACGGAAAATATGCGTAAAGAGTTGGAAAGCAAGTTGAATATCAAAGCATACGATATCTATGGGCTGACAGAAATTTGCGGTCCGGGGGTCGGAGGAGAGTGCGAATGCCAGAACGGTACGCATCTGTGGGAAGATCATTTTTTTCCTGAAATTGTCGATCCGGTTACTTTGGAACCGGTGGAACCCGGACAGCATGGAGAGCTGGTTTTTACGACATTGACAAAAGAGGGGATGCCTATGATCCGCTACCGTACGCGTGACCTGACGCATTTGATCTATGATAAATGCGAATGTGGACGTACGGCTGTTCGTATGGGACGTATTCTCGGGCGTAGTGACGATATGTTGATTATCCGGGGTGTGAACGTATTCCCGTCGCAGGTGGAATCGGTTATTCTTGAGATGCCGGAATTCGAACCGCATTATCTGATTGTGGTTGACCGTGTGAACAATACGGACACATTCCAGATTCAAGTGGAAGTGCGTCAGGAGTTTTATTCGGACGAAATGAACAAGATGATCGCTTTGAAGAAGAAAATCGCAAACCGTATGCAAAGCGTAATCGGTTTGCAACCCGATATAAAGATTGTCGAGCCACGCAGCATCGAGCGGAGTATGGGTAAAGCCAAACATGTGATCGATAATCGCAGACTGGAATAGGAGAGGATTTTGATTTATGATTTATGATTTATGATTTATCAGTAGTTCATAAATCATAAATCATAAATCATAAATCATAATTTATAAATTATAAATCACAAATCAAATTTCATCCCCATGTTAATTAAACAGTTATCTATCTTTCTGGAGAATAAGAAAGGCCGTTTTACGGAAGTTGCAAAAATATTAGGTGAAGCCGGCGTAAATATGTCCGCTTTCACGGTAGCTGAAAATTCAGACTTCGGTATCTTGCGTTTGATTGTGTCGGATACGGATACTGCTATCAAGGTCTTGCGCGATCGTCTGTATGCTGTGAGTGTGGCCGATGTTGTTTGTCTGCATTGTCCCAATCAGCCGGGAGCATTGGCTAAAGCTATGGATATCATTACTTCAGCTGGGATATTTATTGAATATATGTATGCTTTTTCTCAGGGTGAGGCGGCCAATGTGATCATTCGTCCCGATAATGTGGAGAAGTGTGCGGAGGTTCTGAAAGCCAATAAACTGGAGCTTATTGCGGCCAGTGACTTATATAAGTTGTAAATATTAACGTTAAGCGCTTCGTTTATTTGTCGGAAAACTTTAACTTTGCGCGCTAAAAGTATGTGAATGAAAAAGGTTGTATTTTTATTGATGATGATTACAGTTCTGTTGTCTTCCTGCGGGGAGTATAACAAGATACTGAAAAGTACAGACTACGAGCTGAAATATTCGTATGCAAAGAAATATTTCAATGCAAAGCAATATTCGAAGTCTGCCACTTTGCTGGATGAACTGGTGCCTGTACTCAAAGGTTCCGCTCAAGCTGAAGAATCTTTGTATCTGTTGGCGCAAAGCTATTACGGCCAAAAAGACTATCAGACTGCTTCGCAATACTTTAATACCTATTATACGACTTATCCGAAAGGCGAGTATACCGAGTTGGCCCGTTATTATTCGGGTTATGGATTGTATTTGGATTCACCGGATCCCCGCTTGGATCAGGCACAAACGTATGAAGCTATTAACCAGTTGCAATTGTACTTGGAGTATTATCCGCAAAGCGAACGGGCTAAAGAAGCTCAGAACATTATGTTCGAATTGCAGGAAAAGCTCGCTTATAAAGAACTGTTAGCAGTCCGGTTGTATTTCAACCTGGGTACCTATATGGGAAACAACTATCTTTCATGTGTGATTACCGCGCAAAATGCACTTAAGAACTATCCGTATTCAAAATACAGAGAAGAGTTCATGTTCTATACCATTCGTGCCAAATATGAATTGGCTGTAGTGAGTGTGGAAGAAAAGTTGCAGGGACGTTACCGCGAAGTCGTGGATGAATACTACAACTACATGAATGAGTATCCCGAAGGCAAGTATGTAAAACAAGTTCAGAAGTTCTACGACTATGCCAGCAAGCGAATAACAGATACGTATTAACGAAACAACTAATCAATAAAGTAAGTATGGATTACAGAAAGACTAACGCTCCGTCGAATACAGTTACCCGCGACATGATGAAGCTGTCGGCAGACACGGATAATGTGTATGAAACTGTTGCAATCATTGGTAAACGTGCTAATCAGATTTCTGTTGAGATGAAACAGGATCTGGAAAAAAAACTCCAGGAATTTGCTTCCTATAATGATAATTTGGAAGAAGTTTTTGAAAACAGAGAACAGATTGAGATTTCACGTTACTATGAAAAACTCCCGAAACCGACCTTGATCGCAGCTAAGGAGTATGAAGATGGTAAGGTATATTATAAGAACCCTGCAAAAGAAAAGAATAACCTTTAATGAATTGACAATTGATAATTGATAATTGACGGTTGGTGAGCATCATCTAATAATTGTCAATTGTCAATTGTTAATTGTCAATTGTTTTATTATGTTACAGAGAATACAAACGGTTTATTTGCTTATTATAGTGGCATTGACGATTGCCATTCTGTTTTTACCGCTTGCTGTGTTGCAGTCGGGTGACCAGTTGTTTACTTTTGATGCAACCGGTATCAGTACGATGGCTGCTCAGCCGGAACTTATTTATCCCACATGGGGACTGTTTGCTTTGGCAATCGTGATCTCTTTGCTGGCTCTTTTGACTATCTTCCTGTTTAAGAAAAGAATCCTTCAAATACGCCTCTGCATATTTAATGCGATTTTAATGTTAGGCTTTTACGGCCTTTTTGCATTTTTTTACTGGAATCTGGGTAATCAAAAGGAGATATTCTCATTAAGCCTGAAGATCGCCTTTTCTTTTCCGCTGGTCAGTCTGATTCTGGATTATCTGGCTATACGCAATATCGGGGCGGATGAAGCGCTGGTGCGTTCTTTGGATCGTCTGAGATAATTATTTCGGAGTATATAAAAAGAAGAGGATGTCTCATCACTGGGACATCCTCCTTTTTTTGGCCTAAATCTGATAGCCTAAAGACTATATTACTCTATTAGCATTGATAAATCCTTACTACTTCTGATGCAAAACTAATCATTTAGTTGAGCTTCACTTTATGGGAAGAAAGGCGGCGTTTTTGTTTTGGGAGGAGCCTGCTACCCATTCTTAGCTTGTCTTTGTTGCAAAGTTATATGTAAGCCTTGATTTTTATGTTTGATATTGTCTAAGATTGTTCAAGAATCATCTTTTTTATTATATTTGCTACATGAAAAAGCTGCTTGCCATATTATTTAGCCTATTCTTATGTATATTTTCTACACAAGCAGAATCTCCTAATTATTATTTTAAACAAATATCCTTGAAAGACGGTCTTTCGCAGTCGACGGTCAATTGTGTGTTGAGCGACCATCAGGGAGTCATTTGGATAGGGACGAGTTTCGGGTTAAACCGTTTCGACCGAGAGAGGATCATGTCTTATAATAACGATAAGGATAATCTTTTTTCTATTCCTGGAAACGATATTATTTTCTTAACGGAAGACATTCAACATAATATCTGGATCGGAACCGATAGAGGACTGGCCCGGTATGACCGCAGTAAAGACAGGTTTATGCGTATCACATTTGCCGGTTTGCCTTTGCATGTGCACAGTTCGGTTGTGACGGATAATGGAGTCCTGTTCTTTGGGACGGGAACAGCTTTCAGGTATTCTTATGTTGATAATAGGATTACGTTTTTACCTGTGAATGGACCGGAAAGAGTTACCTCTGCCTTCACGCATGCCTACATATATGATAAGCAAAAGCAGATCGTACTGCTTGTCTGCCGGCGTAACGGACTGTGGTGGTACCATCTTGCAACGGGCAAGTTGGAGCGGATTTCTTTTATTCCTGCAAAAGAAATTACGAGCGTATGCCTGGATTCTTCAGGAAATATTTGGCTTTCGGTATATGCGGACGGTGTGTATGGGTATACCAGTGCGGGAGATGAGTTCTGCCATTTGAATACGGGGAACCTGCTGAGTAATGATGTCGTCCTGGATATTAAGGAGATAGATGGTAAATTGTGGCTGGCGACAGATGGAGGAGGACTGAATGTATATGATCCCGATACACAGGGAATGCGTGTGATCTCGCATATTCCCGGAAATAATAACTCGCTGCCGGTCAATTCGTTCGGTTGCCTTTACAATGATCAGGAAAAGAATATATGGGCCGGTAGTATCCGGGGAGGACTGATCGGTTTGAAAAGAACTTATTTTTATACCTATGGTGATGCGCAATTGAATTCAACCAGTGGTTTGAGTTATAAGACTGTGACGAGCTTGTATGAGGATCGGGATCATATTTTGTGGTTGGGGACCGACGGTGACGGTATCAACCGGTTTGATCCGCGGACCAGTCAGTTCCGGCATTATCCTGCGACATTCGATAAAAAGGTGGTTTCGATCGTTGAATATGATGAAGACGAGCTATTGCTTTCGATATTTAGCCAGGGATTATATCGGTTTCATAAGAAGACCGGAGAACTTCAGGAATATATAGTTGCCGATGCCGAAAAATCCCGTCGCCTGTTCCGTCTTGGATTGGCTGTACATTTGGGCCGCCTGGATGATGCAAGTTTTTATATTTATTCCGATAGTGTTTATTTGTATAACCAACAGACAGGGCATTTGGATGCAATAAGGTGTAAGGAGGAAGGAGTGGTACTATCTGCTCTTATGGAGGTGTCCGGAGGCGAGCCGGATACATATTTGCGCAGTTTGTCCAATCTGTTGGTGCTGGACCACAAAGACCGCTCCATAGGTGTCTTTTATACTCCACCCGATTCTATCGGGACGATTGGCGCAGCGTGTCGGGATAAGGCCGGTTGTTTCTGGTTGGGGACATCCTCCGGCCTATACCGGTATGATCCGGTAACAAAACGGACTTCGACTATCGAAGAGAACCGCTTTGCAGGTACGAGTTCGTTAGGTTTTGACAGGCAGGGAAGGCTTTGGATCGGAACTCATAACGGGCTATATGCTTATATTCCGGAAGAAGGAAAAACCGTTGTTTTTGGAGAGTCGGACGGCGTTTATGCCAACGAATATTTGTTCAAACCTCCTTTGCTGACTGCTTCTGGTGATCTGTATATGGCCGGAGTGAACGGGTTGGTCTATATACGTAATAGTGTGCCTTTTCCGGAGGAAGCAGATCCTTCGATCAACTTACTGGATGTGGAACTCGATGGTATTTCTGTCGGTTCCGATGTGATAAGAGATAACAACCAGTTGTCGATCCCCTGGGATTATACATCCTTGAATGCCCGAATTATTGTGAAGGAAAAAGATTTGATGCGGAAGAAACTGTTTCGTTATTATATAAAAGGTAGCCTGAATGAAATGATCGAACGGTCCAGCCACACGATTTCTTTCCATGCCCTTTCTGTCGGTGAATACCATATTTGGGTGTCCTGCAATAAAAGGAATGGCGACTGGAGTACTCCGGTTCAGCTTCTGGCGATTACGGTTACGCCTCCTTGGTGGAAAACGACCGGATTCCTGATCTTGTTGATCCTGCTGATCCTGTTCGGCTCTGTACTGACAGCCTGGCTGGTGGTATTGAAAAAGGAACGTAAAATGGTCTGGGCGATCAAGGAACATGAACGGAAGACGTATGAAGACCGGGTGCGCTTCCTGATCAATATCAGCCATGAACTTCGTACGCCTCTCACCCTGATATACGCCCCATTGAAACGGTTGCTTGCGTCGGGAGAGGTGAAAGACGACAAATTGTTGCATTTATTGACCGGTATTTTCAGACAGACACGTCGGATCAAAGATAATATTAATATGGTGTTGGATGTCCGTAAGATGGAGGTTGGAGGCGAATCGTTGAGCCTGACCAGGCAGCCAGTCAACGACTGGTTGCAGGAAATCTCCAGTGACTTTGACCTTGAGTTCCAGGTCCGGAATATCCAGTTGGTATATGATTTCGACGAATCGCTTGGAGAAGTGCCTTTTGACGCCTCCAAGTGTGAGATCGTATTGTCCAACCTGTTGATGAATGCTCTGAAGTTCAGCAAACCGAATACAGTCGTTGTCCTGTCTACGCGCCGTAAACCTGATTATGTCCGCATATCTCTTTCGGATGAAGGTATCGGGTTGGACCATGTGGAGATCGATCGTCTGTTCACCCGTTTCTATCAAGGTGACCATGACCGGAAAGGGAGCGGTATCGGATTGTCGTATGCTCGTATGCTGGTTGAAATGCACGGAGGAAATATCGGTGCGCAGGCAAATGAAGGACGTGGGGCGACCTTCTTTTTTGAACTGCCCCTGGAGAATACATCCGTGCCTATAGAGGCAAGGCCCTATATGTCCCAATTGCTACAGACATCCGATGTCGAGATACCCGGTGCCGATGACTATCCGGTTGCCGGATATACAGTTATGATCGTAGAAGATGAACCGGAACTGCGTAACTACCTGAAAGATGAATTGAGTGGGTCTTTCAAGGAAGTTTACGTTGCGGAAGATGGTCGGCAGGCGCTTGAAATGATTCAGGCGAAACTTCCCGACTTGGTAGTCAGTGACGTGATGATGCCTTATATGAATGGTTTCGAATTGTGCCGCCGTATAAAGAGCGATGTGGGGATCAGCCATATTCCGGTTATCCTGTTGACGGCGCGTACCGATAATGAAAGTACCGTACAGGGATATAAGTTAGGAGCCGATATGTATGTCCCGAAACCGTTCGACCTTGGTTTCCTGCTTGCAGTCCTGCGCAACCAGCTTAAGAGCCGTGAGATCATCCGGAATCGTTATAAAGAAGCAGAACAGATCGTTTCGCCTAAAACCGATACGATCAGCAATGCCGATGAACAGTTCATGCGCAGACTGAATGAACTGATCAGCAGCAATCTGACCAATCCTGACCTGGATGTGCAGTTTGTCGCTGCACAGATGGCCATGAGTCGCGCTTCGCTTTACAATAAATTGAAATTGCTTGCCGGCATTAGCATAGGCGATTATATCAACAAGTTCAGAATGGCCGAGGCCGTTCGCCTTCTTGCCGACAAGGATCTAAGTATACAGGAAGTATCGGAGAAGACAGGTTTCTCCCATCAACGCTATTTCAGTACAGTCTTTAAACAAATATATGGAGTGACACCCTCACAATACAGACAGGACTTATGATTTAAAATCCCGGAATCATATACGTGATTTTGGCCGAGATCACCTGTGAAGACGATTTGGAAAAATAATCTTCTTTACGGCTGTTGAAGATGTCGCTAAGGGCATAGTAGTAACGGCCTTCCAACAGGAAAGAGCCGATTCCCGTACGAAGTTCGATACCTGGACCCCCGCATAATCCCCAGTCGAATTTCTTTTCGACCGGCATATTGTGCTGTTCGTTTTCGGTGTTCGGCTTGGCTCCGTTCAGATTTTCGTCTGTCTTCTCGCCAAAAGCATATCCTATTTTGGGACCCAGGTTGACGAATACCCTGAAACGTTTACTGCCGAAATAGATATGCGTCAGAATCGGAAGTTCAAAGTAGTTGATCGTCCGGCTGTATTTATACTGTGGCTGGTCTTCGAACTTTTCATCCCATCCATGTTGGATGAAATTCAGTTCGGCCTGCAATCCGAGATTCTTTTCTGTGATCCACCGGAGTGTAAGGCCTCCCGTATAGCCCAATTTCATTTTCTGCTGCACTTTTGTCTGGGCAAAACTGACTTTGGAAAAGGTTGTACCGAAAGAAGCTCCCAAAGATAATTCCCGTTTGAACTTATTCTGAGCCTGGATTCCGTTCAAGGCGACAAGGCCTATAATAGCTGTTGCAATAACTTTCTTGATCATCTTACTTCATTTCGTGTTACATTGAAATCACTCTGATAATGAACAATAAAGATGTTCGTGTTGATGAAGCCTCCCCAGTTATTCACACGATGGAAATCGAATCCGGTCTGTACACCCTGGTAATGAATCTTATCCAGATTATTTTCGAAGTTGGAACCGTATTTGTTGATTGCTCCGATGAAAAACATACCGGTGTCGAATCCTAAAATACCATATTTAGGGAATATATTGATCAGGTTCTTACTATACCAGTTTTTATATTTGGTATAGAAATCAGCCACCTCTTTCGACAGGTTGTCTGCGTAGAAGTTACTGTATATATACGTGTTCAGGGCATAGAAATCTTCCAAACAGTCACGTGTGTACGTCTGCCATTCGGGATAGCCGAACAAGGTCAGTCCGCATTCGGGCTTTGTTTCCGCCAGCATGCGTAACGGAGACTTGATCTTGTTTAGAGCCTCCAGTGTACCCGAAGTCGGTACGACTACATTCCGCTTGTCCGTTCTGAGGAGCGTGTCGACATCGGCAGTCAGGGTTTCGGCATTATAATTGATTTCGGTAAATGGGATCTGTCGTTGTTTCATCTCGGCTTTGAATGCTTTGATAAATTCGGTTTTATCCTTGCCGTCTCTGATGTTCAGCAGGATTATATTGTCTTCGGCAAATAGGTCGCATCCGCCTTGAGCCGCTTTGGCATACAGATAGGAGTGGGGCGTATTTACCTGGTAAACATACGCGTTCGACAACACATCGTCGTTCTTCGATGTAAAAGGAATCACATATTTGATGTTGTTCTTCTGGGCAAATTCCGCAACCGGACCGATCTGGTCGTTTTGTACGGCTCCGATGATGAGGTTTGCATTCTTCAAGGCGTCCTCTTTCAGGATCTCTTTCAGTTTCTTCGTTCCGTTTCCCGTATCATAAACCGACAGATCGACAGAACAGCCTGTGTTTTTAAGACTGTCCACCGCCAGCAAGAAACCTTCGTAATATTCGATGAAGCGTTGTGTTTCCGTAGACGGGATAGCTTCATTCGTCATAAACGGCAATAACAAGGCTACTTTGACGCTGTTGACGCGCTCGATGCTTTTGGGTTCCGAGAGCAAAGCATTGACATCTCTTTCCGAAAGCATAGCGGTTGCTGGTTCGGTCGTCACATTCTCTTCGGCTTGTACGGGTATCTTAATGACCATACCGGCTTTCACCCCTTCTTTCAATTTCGGGTTAAGCTTGATCAGCTCGTAGCTGGAAATATTGAATTTCCGGCAGATCCGGTACATGGTTTCCTTTTTCTGGACGGTATATTCAATTTCTTTGGTAATGGTCTTGAGCTCCGTTGTCGGCAAATCTTCTACTTGCGTCGCCGGAATACGGATTGTCTTGCCGATCGTAAAAGTGGAAGTAGACAATCCGGGGTTCGCTTTTACGATAGCGGTAGCGGGAACTGTGTACCGGATGGATAATGAATACAGGGTTTCTTTGGGCTGTATGGTATGGAAAATATAATTTCCATCCTGCTTCTTAGCAGTACCTCCAACCATGTCGCGTTGCGGGATTTTAAGGGTGGCGCCTGCTTTGATCCCCTCTTTGCTATCTGGATTCAGCCGGTAAATATCATCAGGCGTAACCCCGTACATGGTAGCGATTGCGTAAACTGTTTGTCCTCTTTCTATCGTATGAAAAAACACATTATTGTCTTGTCCGCTTGTAATAACCACTTGTGATCGGTTGTTTTGTGCATGGATAGATACACCAGCCAGACTCAGAAAGAGCATCAGTACATATATGTTAATCTTATTCATTTGCTGATTTGGATTATTTAGGGGCAAAGATAACAACAAAAAACGAGAGTAATAATAGATAAGAGCAAATTCAATTCTCACTTATCGTCATAATGACCATAAGCAGATAGCACGAGAACAAGTATCTCGTCATCGTTGATTTGATAAACTAATCGATGTTTTTTGCTGATAGAACGAGACCATTGTCCTGCGCGGTCGTTTGACAATTGGTGAGGATGTCCTGTACCTGTGGTTGGATGCTCCATGAGTTCATTCAAGAGATGGACGGCCTTCTTGAATGCAGAAGGTTCGCTTTTTTTGAGTTTACGCAAATCGGTTTCGGCGTCAGGTGTGTATTTGAGCTTATACATATCTAAATCAGAGATTATTTAACCAAGCATTCATATCTTCCTTGTTGTCGAAGCAGATACCTTCACCCTGTTTTGCTTGTTGTAAAGCGTGGTCTATTTTGGCAAAAAAAGCATCTTTGCTCATAGATGCCTTATCTTCCTGCCGTTTTTGGTCGGCAAGTTTTTTAAGATATTTGGCCGCACGTTTCATTAGCCCTTCTTCTTCGGCAATGGTGCTCAGGCTGCGATAAATTTCCGCATTAAGTTGTGTAATAGTCATAATATCCTCTTTTTAATACTGTGTCATGTTTTACAAAAATAGAATATTTATTCTGATTTATATGATTCTCTAAGAAAATAATGAAATTTCGGTTCTTTTTTAACAGGAAATCCCGACCTTTCCCTCCTTCAAATAAAACCGTTTGTCATGCTCGGCCAAAAAGCGGATGGTGGTGACGATTTTCTCCTCCGGAAAAGGCAATAAAGGGAGCAAAGCGGTGACAGGAAGCGGTTGCCGGGTAGAAAGCAGTTCGAGCAACAGGTCGCGTATGGCATTGAAATCCCGATTGTTCAAGCCGGAATCATTCTTGGAAAGGCAGACGTCGCAACACCCGCAATCTTCCGTATTCTTTTCTCCGAAATAGGAGAGTAGCAGACGGCTCCGGCAGATATGTTCCCCGTCCATGTATTCCACCACTTTCGAAATGCGCTTTTTCATTCTTTCCCGACGTTCCTCATAAGCGGAGGATGGGATAATAAGGGCATTTTTTCGCACGCGTGGATGCGTATAAGTGATTTGGGGAGCGGTCTGGAAGGAAGATTCGTCCATTCCTTCGCAATATTCGATGTAGCCGGATAGTTCCAGCAACTTCAATGCATGATGCACCTGTAACGGAGGAAATTGGCAGGTGGAATAGAAATCCGTCAGTTCGAAGTTATAAACGATATCTTTTCCCTGTCCTTCCTGAATCCGGAAATAATCGCCCAACGCTTCATACACTTTCCCGATCAGCTTCTTTTCGGGAAACTCATCGTCTATCCGCTTTCTCAGATGAAAACTATCCGTATCTGTGCAGAGAGCCACCGCAAAGGCCTTCCGGCTGTCCCGTCCGGCACGGCCTGCCTCCTGGAAATATTCCTCCAATGACTCCGGCATATCCAGATGGATGACCAGTCGTACATCCGGTTTGTCGATCCCCATCCCGAAAGCGTTCGTGGCCACTATTACGCGGCATTCATTGTTTTTCCAGCGGCTTTGTCGGATCACCTTTTCCTCCCGGCTTAATCCGGCATGGAAAAAGTCGGCCGATATTCCCGATTGTTGCAGGAAGATTGCCACTTCCTTGGTCAGCTTGCGGTTTCGCGCGTAGACGATAGCCGTACCGGGCACTTTTCCGAGTATGTAGGCCAGTGTGCCTAACTTGTCTTCCGTACGGCGCACGATATAGGCGAGATTCGGGCGGACAAAACTTTTCCGGAAGACATTTTTTTCCTGGAAAAGCAGTCGTCCCTGTATGTCGTCCACGACTTCGGGTGTGGCGGTTGCCGTCAGTGCCAGTACCGGCACGCCGGGCAGTTGCTCCCGTATATCGGCGATGTGGAGGTAGGAAGGACGGAAGTCATAGCCCCATTGCGAGATACAATGACTCTCGTCTACCACTAACAGGCAGACGTTCATGGCCTGCAACTTTTCCCTGAATAATCCGGTGGCAAGTCGTTCGGGTGAAACATACAGGAACTTATTTTGTCCGGAAACGCAATTTTCCAGCTCCCCGGCGATTTCCTGGCGGCTCATGCCCGAATACACTGCTGTGGCTTTGATTCCGACCCGGCGCAGATTGTCGACTTGGTCGCGCATCAAAGCGATAAGCGGGGTAATGACAAGGCAAATTCCATCCATCGCCAGCGCCGGAACCTGAAAGGTGATCGATTTGCCACCTCCCGTAGGCATAAGCCCGAGTGTATCTTTTCCGGCACAGACAGAACGAATGATCTCTTCCTGTAAAGGACGGAAAGCAGGGTATCCCCAATACTTCCCTAAAATCTTATGGTAGACATCCACCGCATCCCTTCATATATCGTTCTCCTTGATGTCCTTCACCATGAGTTGCAACGACGTGTTGCCGTTGTAGGTGTTCTCCTCGATGGTGTAGCAGATATTGAAAGGTTTCATGTTCTTGATATGCGTATTGTGTTGGCGCATACCGAAAGCAATGCCATGTATCGGTGTGTTCGACTTGTCGTCGATCAGTTCCAATTTGATGTGTTCAAGGTCTTTCCCTACCAGTTTGCTGGTCCCGTAGTCTTTGACTCCGAGAGAGCAGAATACGGGCTTCTGGTTGTCCGGGCCGAACGGGTTCATTTTTTTCAGTTCGCTCATGAACTTTGAATTGATATCTTGCAGGTCCAGTACGGCATCTATATCGATCTGCGGCGTCATCTGTTCGGGAATGATCTCGTCGGCAGCCAGTTTGAGGAACCGCTGGGTGAAAGCATCTAAGTTTTCCTCTTTCAGGGAGAGGCCGGCGGCATAGGTATGACCCCCGAAGTTTTCCAGCAGGTCGCGGCAGCTTTCGATCGCTTTGTATATGTCGAATCCCGTAACCGAACGGGCGGAGCCGGTAATCAGTTCGGACGATTTCGTCAGGACGACTGCCGGGCGGTAGTATTTTTCTGTCAGGCGGGAAGCGACGATCCCGATCACCCCTTTATGCCATCCCGGATTGTAGACGATGATCGCCTTACGGTCTTCCATATTCTGGAATTCGTCGATGATGGCGTTCGCCTCGTCTGTGATCTTTTTGTCCAGTTCGCGGCGTTCTTCGTTATACTGGTTGATGCTTTCGCTCTTTTCGCGGGCCACGTCCACATCCTTTGCCAAGAGCAGTTCGACTGCTTCCTTTCCGTTCATCATACGTCCGGAAGCGTTGATGCGTGGTCCGATCTTAAAGACGATGTCGCTGATCGTGATCTCTTTGCCCGACAGACCGCAGATATCGATAATCCCTTTCAGGCCGAGGCTCGGATTGCTGTTAAGCTGCTTTAGACCGTAATAAGCCAATATGCGGTTTTCGCCAGTGATAGGGACGATGTCTGAGGCGATGCTGACAGCCGTCAGTTCCAGCAGTTTTTCCAGGTCGGCGAACGGGAAGTTGTTGCTTTTGGCGAATGCCTGCATGAACTTGAAGCCGACGCCACACCCCGACAGATGTTCGTACGGATAGACCGAGTCCACCCGTTTGGCATCCAGCACGGCGACCGCATCCGGCAATGTGTCGTCCGGCATATGATGGTCGCAGATGATAAAATCGATTCCCAATTGCTTGGCATATTCGATCTTTTCGATGGCTTTGATACCGCAGTCGAGCGAGATCACCAGCGTGATTCCGTTTTCCCGGGCGTAGTCGATCCCTTTATACGAAATCCCGTATCCTTCGTCATACCGGTCCGGAATATAGAAATCCAGCGTTGATGAATAAGGACGCAAATACTTGTAGACCAGTGAAACGGCAGTTGTGCCGTCTACATCGTAGTCTCCGTAAATCAAAATCTTTTCTTTGTTTCCCAATGCTTTATTCAAGCGCTTGACAGCTTTTTCCATATCCGGCATGAGGAATGGATCATGCAAGTCGTTCAAGCTGGGTTTAAAGAATTTCTTCACCTCTTCAACAGTGGAGAGTCCTCGTTGAACGAGCAAAAGACATACGAACGGACTGAGTCCCATTTCGCTTGCCAGCTTGTCTCTCTTATGTAACTCTTCTTCTGTTGGGGTTTGAAAGTTCCATTTTGTAATCATTATATATTGTTTTTTCTTTTTTTCGTCTCTGAGATGAGGAGGGTGTTTCAAATTGACATTGCCGGACGCGGATGACGCAGACAATGCAGACGGACGCAGATTTATTTTGTTGATAATTAATATATCAGCGTTAATCTGCGCTCGTCTGCGTCATCTGCGTCCCATGAATACCGATATTTGACATACTCTCTTCATTTGAATCCGTAAAGTTAGATAATATAAATGGATATTTCTGTTTGGCGGCTTGCTTTTTAATTAAATTATAATTTCGGAAAAATTTTCACCTTGCTTTTTATGGTGAAAATTTATTTTCACTTTGTTTCGTGTGGCTGAAAATTTATTTTCACTTGCGGGAAAATTTATTTTCTCCGGGGTGAAAATAAATTCTTATGGCTTTTCTTGTTTGTCGGCTGTGGCGGCAAAACATTTTATCTCTTTTGTTTCCAAGTCCGCGAATGATTTGTACATTTGTGACATTATTTAAAAAACAATGACAGAAGATATTCAAAAAGCTTGCGAGATCATGCAGGCGGGAGGCATAATACTCTATCCTACAGATACGATCTGGGGAATTGGTTGCGATGCGACCAATGAGAAAGCCGTACAAAAAGTGTACGAGTTGAAGAAGAGAATGGACAATAAGGCTATGCTGGTATTGACCGACAGTTCGGCAAAGCTGAGCATGTACGTGTCGGATATGCCCGATATAGCCTGGGACCTGATCGAGGTGGCCGATAAACCGCTTACGATTATCTATCCTCATGCGAAGAATCTGGCGAATAATCTCTTGGGGGAAGACGGAAGTGTCGGTATCCGGGTGACGAACGAAGAGTTTTCCCGTAAACTGTGCGAGCGTTTCCGCAGACCGTTGGTATCTACCTCTGCGAATGTGAGCGGCGAACCTTCTCCGGGTAATTTCAGCGAGGTGTCGGACAGTATTAAGAACGGAGTCGATTATATTGTGAAATATCGCCAGGATGATATGAGCAAGGCGGGGCCTTCCAATATCATTAAGTTAGGAGACGGTGGCGTTGTCCAGGTAATCAGGTAAGAATGAAGAGGAGCAAGCAGGCAGGAAAATACATATTATCGGATTTCGTATCGGCTTCGGTTGCGTGGTTGCTATTCAATATCCTTCGTTATGAAATCTTGTTCATTATTAATGAGGGAACTGATAGTCTGCTTGATTATTTGCAATATCCGGGTGTACTCACCGGCCAGATCGTCATTCCTTTCTTCTGGTTGGTACTTTATTATTTTTCGGGATATTACAACAAGCCGTTTGGAAAGTCTCGCCTCACCGAACTTTTTTCGACATTCATTACTGTGCTGATCGGGACGATTTTCGTCTTCTTTGCTTTGCTGCTCGACGATATTCCCCGTTCGATCAATATCTATTATAGATTATTCTTCGGAATGTTCGGATTGCAGTTTTTCATTACCTACATTCCACGTTTGCTGATTACGCAGAGCGGGGTAAGAAAAATAAAGAACCGGGAATGGGCGATGAACGTGCTGATTGTCGGTGCGGGAGAGAAGGCGGTCCGTATCGCTCACGATTTGTATCGCTTGGGCTATGATATTTGCGGGTTTGTCTCGGAAGACGAGAGGATTCCGGTCAAGGCTGACCGGAATCAGGTGCTGGGGACGGTGGAAGATATTCCGGTTTTGATGGAAAAGAAGAATGTGGATGAAATCGTTTTGGCTGTCGAGTCGAAGAACAATAAGATGCTCTTGGGAATCCTTTATTCGCTCTACCGCTATAAACGTCCGATAAAAGTGCTGGCGGACCGGTTCAATATGCTTTCGAAAATCCAGCTTCGAACGATACGGGGAATCCCGTTGGTCGATGTGACGGATAACAACTTTTCACCGGCCGGGCAGAACATAAAGTTTTTTCTGGATAAGGTTTGTTCTGCTGTTGCACTGTTACTGCTTTCTCCTTTATTCGTCTATATTGCATGGCGGGTGAAGAGGGATTCTCCGGGACCCGTGTTTTTCCGTCAGGAGCGGATTGGTTATCTCGGACAGCCATTTTGGATGTATAAGTTCCGTACCATGTATGTCAATGCTGAAGAGAACGGGCCGTCGCTTTCGTCGGAAGACGACCCGCGTGTAACGCCGTTCGGACGTGTCATGCGAAAATACCGGCTGGACGAATTGCCACAGTTCTGGAACGTACTGAAAGGGGATATGTCACTGGTCGGACCGCGCCCCGAACGGAAATATTTTATCGACGAAATTGTGAAAACGGCTCCTTATTATTATCTGTTGCACAATGTTCGTCCGGGCATTACCTCGTTGGGGATGGTGAAGTACGGCTATGCGGCAAGCGTGGACAAAATGGTGGAGCGTATGGAATATGATATATTGTATTACGAAAATATGTCGTTGACGTTGGATCTGACGATTCTGATCTATACGGTTAAGACTGTCGTTACCGGAAAAGGGATTTGAGGAATTAAAGAATTAAAGAATGAAGGAATTAAAGAATTAAGGAATGAAGAAGGATAACTTTCAACTTTCAACTTTCAACTTTCAACTTTTCTATCGCTTCCTGCTATGGCGGGACAAGCATATACAAGAGAAGCATTTCATACTGATCGTCAGTTTCCTGGTCGGTATCTGTACGGCGGCGGCAGCTATTATCCTGAAGTCGATCATCCATTTTATACAACATCTTCTGACCGGCAATTTCAATCAGGACGGGGCGAATTACTTGTATCTGCTCTATCCGGTGATCGGTATCCTGCTGGCTGGTTTGTTTGTAAAATATATCGTACGGGATGATATCAGCCATGGGGTGACGAAGATACTCTATGCCATTTCCCAACGAAAGAGCCGTATCAAGCCTCATAATACTTGGACTTCCATTGTTGCCAGTTCCGTTACCATCGGCTTTGGTGGATCGGTCGGGGCGGAGGCGCCTATCGTGTTGACGGGGGCTGCGATCGGTTCCAACTTGGGCCGCTTGTTCCGCATGGAGCAAAAGACGCTGATGTTGCTGGTCGGTTGTGGGGCTGCCGGTGCGATTGCCGGTATTTTCAAAGCTCCGATTGCAGGGGTGGTGTTTGTGGTGGAAGTGCTGTTGCTGGACTTGACGATGACGTCGGTACTGCCTTTGCTTATCACTTCGGTGACGGCTGCGACCGTTTCCTATATCTTTACGGGTACGGAAGCGATGTTTCCGTTTTCGCAGACTGAAGCGTTTGTGATCGAGCGTATCCCTTATGTGCTGCTGCTCGGGGTTTTCTGCGGTCTGGTGTCTCTCTATTTTACCAAGGTCATGAACCGGGTTGAGGGAATGTATCGCAACTTGAATAATTACTGGAAGAAATTCGTCGTCGGGGGGATCATGTTGAGTGTGTTGATCTTCATATTTCCTCCGCTCTACGGTGAAGGTTACGATACGATTTCGTCTTTGTTGAACGGGCAGTTTTCCCATATAATGGATAAGAGTATGTTCTATAGCTTGAACGATACCTATTGGGGATTGCAGATATTCCTTACGCTGATCCTGTTGTTTAAGGTCTTTGCTTCGAGTGCGACGAATGCAGGAGGCGGTTGCGGTGGTATATTTGCTCCCAGCTTGTATTTGGGATGTATTGCCGGATTCGTGTTTGCTCATGCGTCCAACTATTTCCCTTTTACGATGTATCTGTCGGAGAAGAATTTCGCCTTATTGGGAATGGCGGGAATCATGTCCGGTGTCATGCACGCGCCGCTGACCGGTGTCTTCCTGATTGCGGAGCTGACCGGAGGATACGCTCTTTTCCTTCCGCTGATGATCGTATCCGTGAGTTCTTATATCACGATCAAGATGTTTCTTCCGCACAGTATCTATTCAATGCGTCTGGCTCAGAAAGGAGAGTTGCTTACCCATCATAAAGACCGTGCCGTGTTGACGTTGCTGAATACCGACAGTGTGATCGAACGCGACTTCCTGACCGTCTCTCCCGAAATGTCTTTGGGAGATATGGTGAAGGTGATTGCCAAGAGCGGACGAAACACGTTCCCGGTTATCGACGAGCGGGGAATCCTGTTAGGACTCGTTCTGTTGGATAATATCCGGAACATTATGTTCCGCCCTGAGTTATATAACCGGTTTCACGTCTCCAAGTTCATGGTTTCGGCACCTGCCAAGATCCAGGTAGGGACGCCGATGGAGCAGATCATGCGTATCTTTGACGATACGAAGGCCTGGAACCTGCCGGTTGTAGATGAGGAAGGACGGTATATCGGTTTTATGTCCAAATCGAAGATATTTAATTCATACCGCGAAGTGCTGGTTGAAAACTTTTCAGGAGATTAAAAAATGAAGAAAGAAGATTTACGAATCGTTTATATGGGCACTCCCGATTTTGCGGTGGAGAGCCTGCGTGCCTTGGTTGAGGGCGGATATAATATAGTAGGGGTGATTACGATGCCGGACAAGCCGGTCGGCCGTCATGGGAGTGTCTTGCAGGCAAGTCCTGTGAAGCAATATGCCGTATCGAAGGAATTGCCGGTACTCCAGCCGGAAAAACTGAAAGATGAGGCTTTTCTTTCCGAGCTGCGGGCTTTGAAAGCGGACTTGCAGATCGTCGTCGCTTTCCGTATGTTGCCGGAAGTTGTCTGGAATATGCCTCGCTTGGGAACGTTTAACCTCCATGCCTCTTTGCTTCCTCAATACAGGGGAGCTGCGCCTATCAACTGGGCGGTGATCAACGGAGATACAGAAACCGGTGCGACTACCTTTTTCCTGACTCACGAGATCGACACGGGGAAGATTATCCGCCAGAAGCATTTGCCTATTGCCGATACGGATGATGTGGGCATTGTCCATGATTCTCTGATGACAATGGGGGCCGGGTTGGTATTGGAAACCGTCGATTTGCTGCTGGAAGGAAAAGCAGATGCCGTTCCTCAGGAAGAATTTTATAAAGATCCTTCCGAACTCCGGCCTGCTCCGAAGATTTTCAAAGAGACTTGCCGTATTGATTGGCATCAGCCGGTGAAAAGGATTTATGACTTTATCCGTGGTCTGTCTCCCTATCCGGCGGCCTGGACTGAAATCGTTTCTCCGGAAGGTGTGCGTACCACACTGAAAATCTATCAGGCAGAGAAGCATTTTGTCGCACATGAACTTCCCGTCGGAACCGTCCGGACCGATCGTAAAAGTTATATCGATGTAGCAGTGGAAGATGGATACCTGCGTTTGTTATCCATTCAATTGGCCGGTAAGAAACGTTTGCCGGTGGCGGACTTCCTGAACGGGTTCAAACAGATAGGAGAATATAAAGTTGATTAATAAAAAAGGAGGTGTGTCAAACTATCCTTGTCCCCGCGCCCCTCGCGGGGCCGCAAAAGGACAGACCTTATCAATCCGATTTTTATAGGGTCGGTTTTTAATGCGATCCCGCGTCAAGCGCGGGAACAGGATAGTTTTGACCTCCTTTTACTTGATAGATATTTTTATTTATCTGGTTTCTTGTAATGCATCTTCCAAACTGATTCCTAATGCATCGGCTACACCTTTGCCATAAGCGGGATCTGCCTTATAACAATTGCGCACGTGACGTTGCTGGATGAACAGTTCGGCTCCTCCGATCTGACGGGCAGTGTTCTCGAACAGGAGTTGTTGTTCGTCGGCCGGCATCAGACGGAATAGTGCACCGGGCTGGCTGTAGTAATCGTCGTCGTATTCACGCTCGTTATAGTTGTAGATAGGACCGTTGGCAGGATAGGGCGGTTCCTTGTTTTCGGGTGTGTCCTTCCATTCACCGTAACTGTTAGGCTCGTATCCTTTGGCTGCACCGTAGTTTCCGTCTACACGCATGGCTCCGTCGCGATGGTAAGCATGGAACGGACAACGCGGTTTGTTTACCGGAATCTGCTCCAAGTTGACTCCTAAACGGTAACGTTGTGCATCTCCGTATGAGAAGAGGCGGCCTTGCAGCATCTTGTCAGGAGAAAATCCGATACCATCCACGATATTCATCGGATTGAAGGCGGCTTGTTCGACCTCGGCGAAATAGTTTTCCGGGTTGCGGTTCAGTTCCAGGATACCTACATCCATCAACGGGAAGTCTCCGTGCGGCCATACCTTCGTCAAATCGAAGGGGTTGATGTGATAGTTGTTTGCTTCTTCGACTGTCATCAACTGGATTTGGAACTTCCATTTCGGGAAATCGCCTTTCTCGATGCTTTCGAAAAGGTCACGCTGGTGTGATTCGCGGTCTTTCGCAATGATCGCTTCGGCTTCCTGGTCGGTCAGGTTCTTAATGCCCTGTAATGTCTTAAGATGGAATTTCACCCAGATGCGTTCGTTATCGGCATTGATGAAGCTGTACGTGTGGCTTCCGAATCCATGCATGTGGCGGTAGGAATAGGGAATGCCGCGAGGGCTCATCGTGATCGTTACTTGGTGTAAGGCTTCGGGAAGCAAGGTCCAGAAGTCCCAGTTGTTGTTGGCACTGCGCATGTTTGTTTTCGGATCCCGTTTGACGGCGTGGTTAAGGTCTGGAAACTTCAACGGGTCGCGCAGGAAGAATACGGGTGTGTTGTTTCCCACCAGGTCCCAGTTACCTTCTTCGGTATAGAACTTAATAGCGAAACCGCGTATGTCACGTTCCGCATCGGCAGCACCACGTTCGCCGGCAACGGTCGAGAAGCGGACAAAACAGTCTGTTTTTTTACCTACTTCGCTGAATATCGCGGCTTTTGTGTATTTTGTGATGTCATTTGTAACGGTAAAAGTACCATAGGCACCTGAACCTTTAGCATGCATACGTCTTTCGGGGATCACTTCCCTGTCGAAATGGGCGAGCTTTTCAATTAACCACGGGTCTTGTAATAAGACCTGCCCACGCGGACCCACTGTCTGCGTGTTCTGATTGTCTGCAACGGGACGACCGTTGGCTGTCGTTAGTTTTCTGTCATTCATACGGATGTTTTTTTAGCCTGTAATTCGTCAGATTATATCTTGCCTTTATTATATAAAACTGCTTTCATACAGATTTTGTTTTTAAATGTGCTGTAAAAGTAAGCTGTTATTAAATGCCTGTCAAATAGGTAATATCAATGCTTGTATAAACCTATTCTATATTGGCCGGCTTATTTCTGTTTCCGATTGAATTTGTCCAATACTTTTTCCTGGAATAATTGCAGCAACTCGTAAAAACTGGGGATAAACATCGTTGCAAAAATGGTGTTTATCGCCATGCCGAATACGACTGCCGCTCCTAAGGATAGACGGCTTCCGGCTCCGGCTCCTGTTGCAAACAGTAAAGGCATAACCCCTAATACGAATGCGAATGAAGTCATCAAGATCGGACGCAGACGGACATGACCGGCTTCGAGTGCGGATTCGCGTATCGGATTACCGGCCTTATGGTAGTCACGGGCAAATTCTACAATCAGGATACCGTTCTTGGCAGAAAGGGCGATCAACAGGATGATACCGATTTGTGTATAAATACTGACCGGCACGCCCATGACGAAACATCCCAAAATGGCTCCTAACAAAGCGATCGGAAGTCCCATAATGGCAGCGATCGGGCTTGTCCAGCTTTCATACTGTGCGGAAAGAACCAGGAAAGCGACCAAAAGAGCCATTGCAAAAACGAGCATGGTGGTGGAGCCTGCTTTCGTTTCCTGATAGGCGACGGATGTCCATTCATATCCGAAATTATTGCCTAACTGCTCTTGTACGAGCTCTTCCATAGCCTGGATCGCTTCACCGGAGCTATATTTCGGATTGGCTATGCAGGTGATGGATGCCGACTTATACATATTATACAGGTTGATCTGATCCAGTCCCAACTGCTCCTTCACCTCTGCAAAAGCGGAGAAAGGAACCATTTTGCCGGAATTGTTTTCGAGACTCAGGTGCAACACATCGTCTATAACTTTTTGAGCTTGGTCGTTGGCCTCGATCTTTACCTGGTAGATACGCCCGAATTCGACGAAGTCGTTTACATAAGCAGCCCCCATATAGTAGCTTAAAGTCGAGAAAACCTGGTTAAGCTGCAGGCCGAGCAATTGTACTTTGTCACGGTCTATTTCCAGATTGTATTGCGGTACGTTGGCTTGGTACATACTGGAAAGGCTGAGCAATTGCGGTTTGCTTCGATACGTGGCTTGCAGTGTTTCGATGGCATGTTGCATTTCTGTAGGTCCCAGGTTTTTACGGTCCTCCAACTGGAGTTGCAGGCCTCCTGAAGCTCCCAATCCGGGAATTGCAGGGGGAACCATTGCGAATATCTGTGCTTCCTGGATACCGTAGGCTTCTCGGTTGAAACGGTTTACGACGGCCGAAGCGGTATGCTTTTTACCTTTTCGTTCGTTCCAGTTTTTCAGGATCACGAAATAGGTTCCTGCGTTCGAGAGTTCGCCGCCGCCCATGATAGAAAAACCGTTTACTCCGATATAGGTCTTGACTTCAGGATAGCTGTCGAGGATCTTGTCGATCTGCTTTCCGACTGCTTCCGTACGGTTCAGGCTGGCTGCCGGCGGGAGCTGGGTAGATACCAGGAAATAACCGTCATCCTCTTCCGGAATGAAAGTGGTAGGCCAGCGCATGAACATGACAATGGCAATGATCGTTATGATCCCGAATATCACCATTGTGACAAGCGGGCTTTTCAGCATGCGGCCGACAATGTCGTCATATATTTTCTGGGTTTTGCCGAACACCTTGTTGAAGGCCTTGAACACAAAAAATTTCGGTTCTTTGTTTGCTTGCAGGAACAGGGCACACAAGGCCGGCGTGAGCGTCAGTGAGTTGAAACCGCTTAAAACGGTGGCAGCAGCGATTGTCAGGGCAAATTGTTTGTATAATTGTCCGGAGATACCGCTGATGAAGGTGGTCGGGATAAAGACAGCCAGTAACACCAACACGACACCTACGATCGGACCGACAATTTCACCCATAGCTTCTGTTACGGCTTCACGGGCAGTATATTTCCCCGTATCCATGAGCCGCGACGAGTTTTCTACCACCACGATCGCATCATCCACCACGATCGCGATAGCCAGGATCAACCCGAACAAAGTCAACGTATTGATCGAAAACCCCAAGGCCGACATGACCGCCAGTGTCCCGATCAGAGAGACGGGGATGGTGATACAGGGGATGATGACGGCACGGAAATTCTGGAGGAACAGGAAGATTACCAGTATGACGAGAGCTGTTGTTTCCAGGAAGGTGACGAGCACTTCGTCGATGGAGGCATTGATTACTTGTGTCGTGTCCAGTGTCACATCATAAACGACTCCTTCCGGTAGGTTTGCTGCCAGCTGCTCCATTTTCTCCCGTACCCCTTTGGCCACTTCCAGTGAGTTGGAACCGGGGAGTTGGTAAATGGCTATGGCGGCACTCGGCTGGCCTTTCAACTTGGAGGTGACATTATAAGAAGAACTGCCTAATTCGATACGGGCGACATCTTTCAACCGGAGAATTTTTCCGCCCTCTTCCGTACGGAGGATGATATCTCCGAATTCTTCCGGAGTCGTCAAACGGCCTTTTACCGTCAGTGTGTACTGGAACGGATTGTCCGCTTTGGCTATTGGCTGCCCGACGTAACCGGCTGAAACCTGTGTGTTCTGTGTCGAGATCGCCTGGAAGATCATATCCGGAGTGAGGTTACGGATACGCATGGCGTTCGGATCGAGCCATATACGCATACTATAGCTTCCGGCTCCCATGACACTGACGGAGCCAACACCCGGCAAACGCGTCAGTTCGTCCGTCATGTTGAGGCTGGCGTAGTTGCTCAGGTATAGACCGCTGTATGTGGAGTCACGGGAGCTTAGCGTCAGCATCATAACAATGTTGGATGATTGCTTCTTGGTGGTGATGCCTTGTACGATCACGGCTTCCGGCAGACTACTTTGTGCAATGCTGACACGGTTCTGCACCATGACGGTCGCCATGTCGATATCGGTTCCGACTGCGAATGTGATGGTGAGTGAATAGGCTCCGGAGCTGGATGAATTGGAACTCATGTAAAGCATTCCGTCCACACCGTTTACCTGTTGTTCAATGGGCAATCCTACGGTCTGTGCCACTGTTTCCGCATCTGCACCCGGGTAGAAAGCTGAAACCTGTACGGTCGGCGGTGTGATTTCCGGATATTGCGCAATGGGAAGTATGTGTAGCGTGACTAATCCGGCTACCACCAGGATCAGTGCGAGGACGGTAGCGAATATCGGTCTGTTTATGAAGAATTTTACCATAGCTTTTTATTTTATAGGCTTAATACTCATACCGTCTCTAACTTTCAACAGGGCGGTTGTCACGTACCGTTCGTTAGGGCGGATACCGCTGATGACTTGACGAAGTGTATCGTTTACCAACTGTCCGGGTTCGATATGACGGTATCGTACGATATTCGAGTCGTTTACTATGTACAGGAATTTTCCTAACTGGTCGGTTCCAATGGAGGCATCGCGTACGAGGACAGCGTTTTTCTGTTCGCTGTAGGGCAATGTGATCGTTACGTACAACCCACTTTTCAGTTCGCCGTCTTTATTTTCGAGATTGGCACGGACGTTTAGCGTACCGGTTGACAGATCGACGTTAGGGGAGAGGTAGTCCAATGTCCCGGTATACCTTTGCCGTCCGTCCTGTCCGAGACGTACGGAAACGTGGGTGGGCATCTTGACGTCCGGATCGTTCTGGGCGGCAATCATTTTCATCCGCATGAACTGGTTATCTTCGATATTGAAGTTGGCGTACATGATGTCATCTTTGTATAAGGTAGCCAAAGTGACGGGTTGGACGGCACCGTTGATATAATTGCCCACGTCATAGCTTGCACGGGTGACACGTCCATCATAAGGAGCCCGGATATAGCAATAGCTCAGGTTGGTCCGGGCTGTTTTCAAAGCTGCTTCGGCATTGTTTACAGATGCCTCCATTTCCGCTGCGGTCGATTCGGCTTGCAAGACTTGTATTTGGCTGACGGCCCCGCTTTTAGCCGCTTCTTTCATGCGTTCGTAGTTGCTGCGGGCATATTCGGTCTGAGCTTTTGCCGTGTTCAGCGCGGCTTCCGCTTGGGTGACATTGTTCTGGTAGACTTCCGGTTCGATTACAAATATCAGGTCGCCCTTTTTTACTTTTGCACCCGGCACAAGTTGTGAGGATTGCAGGTATCCGTTCACGCGTGCTACCAGGTTGACCATACGGTCGGAGCTCAAATAGCCCGGATAGTCCTTTGTCAGCGTGATATCTTGTACGACAGGCGTTGCAACACTGATGGAAGGGGCTGGCATTTCCGTCTGGAGACTTTTCTCTTTACATCCTGTCAACAGGACAATGGACAGTCCTACAATCCCTATTTTAATAGTAGTCTTCATCTCTTTTATTTTTTAATTCTTAATTATCAATTTTCATTTTCCCAACCGCCGCCTAACGCCTGATAAAGTTGGATCAGGCTTAGCAGGGAGGAGCCTCTGGCTTGTGTCAGCTCGTTTTCATAGGAAAGGAGGGAGCGTTGTGCGTCCAGGACATTCTGGAAAGGAGTAAGTCCCTGTTTATAGAGGTCGAGCGAAAGCTCCAATGTCTGCTTCCCCTGATTGACGACTTCCCGGAGCGCGACAATTTGTTTGATTGAGTTCTTGTAGGAATTCATGGCATTGTCCACTTCCTGGACAGCTGTCAGTACATCCTGGTTGAATTGTCGGATCGACTCGTCGAGCTGGGCTTTTGCCAGCCGTGTCGCCTGCGCCAACTTTGTTCCTTGAAAGAAATTCCAGGAGATGGTGGGAGCGATCTCGTAGGTGAAGCTGTTATGATTTACCAGTTTGTCCAAATCATGCGAAGCGAATCCCACCGACCCTTTGACGAAAACTTTCGGCCACCAGTCTGATTTGGAGGCCCCGAGCGATGCCGCTCGTGCGTTTACCAGGCGTTCAGCCGCCCGGATGTCCGGCCGGCGTAGTAGCAGGTTTGCGGGAATGCCGATGCCGATTGTCTCGATGTATTCCGGCAATGGCTTCCGTGTTTCCATGATTTCCCGGACGTCCCAGGGATAAAGTCCCATCAGTACGCCCAAAGCGTTTGTGTACTGGATGATTCCGGCTTCCAGCATGGGGAGAGAGGCTTTTGTGTCGTAGTAGACGGATAAGGCCTGTGCGACATCTAATTTTGAGACAAGCCCTGTTTCGTACCTTTTTTCAGTGATCTTGACGACCGCCTGTTGCGACAGACAGTTCTTTTTGACCACTTCCACTTCCTGTTGCAGTTCTCGCAAGTTGATGTAGGCGGATGCCACTTGGGCGCAAAGGGAGACCATCACGGCGTTGTAGTCCTCTTTGGAGGCTGCAAAGTTCTCCTTTTGGGCCTTTACGCGGTTGCGGATGCTTCCGAATACATCGATTTCCCAGTTCATAGACAGGGTGGCATCGCTGTATTGGGTTATTGTCTGCGGCAGGTTGCTTGTATGCCCGCTGCTTTGTTGCCGGGTCCAGCCGGCAGCGAGTCCCAGGGTTGGCGAATAGCTACCTTGTTGTATACGCAGATTGGCTTTTGCCATAGCGATACGGTCTGCCGCCATCAGTACGGAGTAGTTCTGCTTTACGGCTACTTCAATCAGCGAGTCCAGTGTGGGATCATTGAAGTTTTTCCACCACTGGTCGTCTACCGGTAATGTCTGTTGAAAATCACTGTCGTTTTCCTGCCACGCTTCCGGTAATGCGTGATCCAGGTATTTGTGTTCTTTCTGCGCCGGCAGCGTTATCGGCAGGAACAGGCAGAGCACAGCATAACACCATGTACGTATGTGCATAATTTTTTTGTTTAGATTTAGCCATTAAAGAACAGACTTGCCGTATAATTGTTTGCCTCTTTTTATTTCTTTCTGTTTATTTTATACGTGGGATGCTTTGTATCTTTGCCACGAAATGAAATGAGAATAACAATGGGAAAGAAAGAAGAATATAAAGAAAAGAATCTACGGTTTTTAGAAGAAGTGGCTACCGGTGAGGGAGTCGTCAAGCTCCCTTGTGGTGTGTTGTATAAGGAGATAGAGAAAGGGACCGGTGTGGTTTCACCGGAACTGACGGATGTTGTCTCTGTCCATTACCGTGGAACGCTGGCCAACGGACGCGAGTTTGATAATTCCTGGAAACGGGGATGTCCGGAGGCATTCCGCCTCAATCAGGTGATCGAAGGATGGCAGGAAGCGCTCCGGCGGATGCATGTGGGAGACCGTTGGATGATTTATATCCCGTATACATTAGGTTACGGGACACGTACATCCGGTCCGATCCCCGGTTATTCCACACTGCTGTTCGAAGTCGAACTGTTGGGGATTGCATAATTTTCCTTAAGGCTCTTTTTCAGTTTCCGATAGACATATATGAATGCCGGGACGAGGAAGAGGTCTGCGGCTATCCAGGCGGTCGGATCGCCAAAGCAAACAGCTAAGAATCTGAATATCGGTACGGCATAGATACTGACCAGCGTGCGTGCGATCATTTCGGAAACTCCGGAAAGCATCGCCAGATTGGTGTATCCTGCGCCTTGTATGGTGTAGCGCAGGATACAGAGCAGCCCTAAGATCGGAAAGAAATAGCAAGAAACGTGTAGGAAGAGTACCGTGTTTTTAAGTATTTCCGTTTCCGAAGCGTCTACGAACAGCAATGATATCTTGTCGGAGGCCGACATCAGTATTGTAAAAGTGAAGACGGCATAGATCATCATCAGCAGCGAGCTGGCTTTGATCCCCTGCCAGATGCGTTCGGGTTTTCCGGCTCCGTAGTTTTGCCCCGTATAGGTAGCCATCGCTATACCTAAGCTTTCAAAGGCACAGATAAAGAACATCTTGATTCTCATTGCTGCTGTGAATGCGGCTACACAAGCTGTTCCCAAAGCGTTATTGGCACTTTGGAGCAAGATGCTGCCGATTGCCGTAATAGAGAATTGAAGTCCCATAGGTACTCCGATATATAAAAGATTTTTAGCCAGTGGAAAGCGGAATTTACGGTCGTCAGCCGTCCCTTTCAGGACCGGAAAATGCTTGTACATATAAAAATAACAGAGAAGTGCCGACACACCTTGTGACACGACGGTGGCGATACCAGCTCCTAGCACGCCCCATCCCAACACGAGGATACAGAACAGGTCGAGCACGATGTTCAATACGGTAGAGAACAGCAGGAACCAAAATGGTGTTTTACTATCGCCGAGTGCACGTATGATGCTGGACAGCAAGTTGTAGAAGAACGTACAAGGTACTCCGATAAACGTTACGAGCAGATAATAGTAAGCTCCGTGAAAAATATTTTCCGGAGTCTGCATACTTCTCAGGATATCTGCACAGTATACGCTTGTCAGAACCGCAATGACGATCGACATCAGGGCTGCCAGTTGTAAACTGACCGTCACGTACCGTCGCATTGTCTTGTAGTCTCTCGCCCCGAATTTCTGTGCTACCGGAATCCCGAACCCGCAACAACACCCGTTGCAAAATCCTAAAATCAGGAATACGACCGAAGTGCTTGCCCCGATTGCTGCCAGATCATTGATCCCTAAGAATTTTCCAACGATAGCGGCATCCACAAGCGAGTAGGTTTGTTGCAATATATTTCCAAGCAACAGGGGGAAGGTGAAATTGAGAATAAGCGGCAGGGGAGCACCCTCCGTCATTTCTTTAGTAGTAGTTGCCATAAATGTGATACCTAAACAATTTTGGGGGACAAAGATAGAGAAAAGGATGGGAAGTTGTTCCGATAAGCGTATACAGATAGCAAAAAAATAGCGATGAAACTTCAATGCCTCATCGCTATTTTTTTATTAAGCTTAATCGAGTTATTCTCCTTTTTCGATCTGTTCCTGTACGATCGCATCTACGACAGCGACAGTCGTCAGGTTCAGGATGTCACGCGTAGAGCTTTCTACGTCGGTGAAGTGGATCGGTTTGTTCAAACCCATCTGGATCGGGCCGATCGTTTCGCTGATGCCGAGTGTGTCGAGCAACTTGTAAGCACTGTTGGCAGAACTCAGGTTCGGGAAGATCAGCGTGTTGACATCTTTGCCTTTCAACTTGTTGAACGGATACATGTCGTCACGCAGTTTCTTGTCCAGAGCGAAGTTGACCTGCATTTCTCCATCTACCATCATGTCCGGATAGTTCTTGTGCAGATAGTCGATCGCGTCGTGGACCTTCAGCGGGCTGCCCTGCTTGTCGGAACCGAAGTTGGAGTAGGATAACATCGCCATAACCGGTTCGTGCGCGAAGAATTTCACAGCATCTTGAGTCAGGCGGGCGATATCGATCAATACTTCTGTCGACGGATGGCGGTTGATCAGCGTGTCGGCAATAAAGAACGTACCTTTCTTGCAAGTCAGGATATTCAAAGCACCGAAATGTGTGTAAGACGGACGGATACCGATGATCTGCTCTGCCATTTTGGTCACTTCGGAATAGCGGCTGTAAACGCCTGTCACGAAAGCATCGGCATCGCCTGTCGCAACCATCATCATACCGAATGCGTTGCGGTCGACCATCTTTTCGCAGGCTTCCGCATACGTGACACCTTCGCGGGCTTTCTTCTCAGACAGGATCTTGGCATAACGATGGCGGCGTTCCGTCTCGCGGTCGTGACGAAGGTTGACGATTTCGATCCCTTCGAGGCTGATATTTTCTTCGGCTGCGATCTTTTGCAGGCGTTCTTCGTTGCCTAAAAGGATAGGGATGCAGATACCTTCGGCTTTCGCTTCGGCAGCGGCTTTCAGCATATTGCCGTGGTTGGCTTCTGCAAATACCACCCGTTTCGGATTGGCTTTAGCCATATCGGTGAACGAACGGAGCAGCTTGTTGTCATATCCCATCATTTCGCGCAAGTGGTTGGCATATCCTTCCCAGTCGGTGATCGTCCGGCGGGATACGCCCGAGTCGATGGCTGCTTTGGCAACGGCACAGGAAACACGAGTCAGGAGTCGCGGGTCGAGCGCTTTCGGCAGGATGTAATCGCGTCCGAAAGTCGTCCGTTTCAGTTTGTAGGCAGCATTCACGACGTCGGGAACCGGTTCTTTGGCAAGTCCGGCGATTGCGTAAACGGCTGCTAATTTCATCTCTTCGTTGATTGCTTTGGCGTGTGTGTCCAATGCGCCGCGGAAGATATAAGGGAATCCTAATACATTATTGATCTGGTTCGGATAGTCGGAACGGCCTGTGGCAAAAATAATATCGTCGCGTGAGGCCATTGCATCGGCATACGAGATTTCCGGATTCGGGTTGGCCAAAGCGAACACGATCGGGTTCGTATTCATGGAGCGGACCATGTCTTGAGTCAACACATTGGCGACCGATAATCCTAAGAACACGTCAGCTCCGACGACGGCTTCCGTCAATGTCTTGATGTCGCGGTCGGTAGCGAAGAATTTCTTGGATTCGTTCAAGTCCGTGCGATGTGTGGAGATAACCCCTTTGCTGTCGCACATGATGATGTTTTCCTTCCTTGCCCCCAACATTATATATAGTTTCGTGCAAGAGATGGAAGCGGCTCCGGCGCCGTTCACCACGATCTTCACGTCCTCGATCTTCTTCCCTGCGATCTCCAGCGCGTTGATCAAGCCTGCGCCGGAGATGATAGCTGTCCCGTGCTGGTCGTCGTGCATGACCGGAATATCCAGTTCTTCTTTCAGGCGTGTTTCGATCTTGAAACATTCGGGAGCTTTGATATCTTCAAGGTTGATGCCTCCGAAAGTGGGGGCGATGGCCTTTACCGTTTCGATAAATTTGTCAGGGTCTTTCTCGTTCACTTCGATATCGAATACGTCGATACCTGCAAAAATCTTGAACAACAGTCCTTTTCCTTCCATCACCGGCTTGCCGGCCAACGGACCGATATCTCCTAATCCCAATACGGCGGTACCATTCGAAATAACGGCAACCAGGTTTCCTTTAGAAGTATATTTGTAAGCATCCAACGGATTCTTTTCGATTTCCAGACAGGGTTCGGCAACGCCGGGCGAATAAGCCAGCGACAAATCCATCTGGGTACTATAGGGCTTGGTGGGAACGACTTCTATCTTTCCCGGCTTGCCTTCCGCATGGTAGCGGAGTGCTTCTTCTTTAGTGATCTTAGCCATAGACTTTATAGTTTTTAATTTATTGTTTGTCTTTCGAAAATTGCGCACAAAAGTAACAAATTATTATGAATATGGTGCCGGTTGCTTACATTTAGTTGCTCGAATTTTGTGTATTTGTAGTTTTCGACCATTTGTCTTATCTTTGCACCCTTAATTTAACAGGGGCGGAATGTGAAACAGACAATAGTAAAATATATGAAATGGCTACTGCCGGCACTTTTTATAGTGTACTACAGCAGCATTTCTTTGTTCATGCACGTCCATGTCGAGGACGGCACGACGATTGTCCATTCGCACCCGTTCAAGAAGACGGCAGACGGCACCTGCCACCATCACTCGTCTCTTTCGGAAATCCAGTTGTTCCATTTGCTGACGACTGTCCACGTGCAGGACGGAGCGATCTGTTCGTTGCTTCTACAATTTTATGCTACACCGAGTTATAAAATAATTGAAAATCCGGCCTGCCTGGATCATCTGCTCCCTGTTTTGGGGAAACTGTCTCTCCGCGCTCCTCCTCCTTTTGTCTGATCAAGATGGCATCTGTCCGTCGGTAGGAGGATGAATGAAAAAAGTTTCATCTTCCGGAAAATATTGAAAATAAATTTTCAGTTGCTTTCATTGTGTGAAAATAAATTTTCACTTGCGGGAAAATAAATTTTCTCCCGGTTGAAAATAAATTTTCAGGCAAAGGAAACAATTGTTGCATATAAGGCTTTCCGATGACGGAGGTCTGGTGATATGCGTTTATGTTTAAGTTTTTATTTTATCAGAACAAACGAGAATGAATAAGATTATTACATTTATAGTATGCTTGTGCTGTGCCTTTACGGTTGCGCGGGCGGAGGGAGATCCGGCCTTGAATCCATCGGACGCGAATATTGTCGGCCATGTGGTGGATCGGAAAACCGGAGAGCATTTGTCTTTTATTACGATCTTTTTGAAAGGGACGACGATTGGGACTGCGACCGACGCCACAGGGCATTATTATCTGAAGAACCTGCCGGAAGGAGCGTTCACGGTCGTGATGAAGACGATGGGTTATAAAACGGTCGAAACACCCGTGACATTGAAAAAGGGAAAAACGCTGGAAATCAATTTCGAGGCGGAAGAAGAAGCTTTGTCTTTGGATGGAGTCGTGGTTTCGGCTAACAGGAACGAGACGACCCGCCGTATGGCTCCGTCGCTTGTAAACGTATTGGATTCGAAAATGTTCGAGACGACGCATGCCACTTCGCTTGCCGACGGACTGAACTTCCAGCCGGGCGTACGGGTGGAAAACAATTGTCAGAACTGCGGTTTCCAGCAGGTGCGTATCAATGGGCTGGAAGGTCCTTACACGCAGATATTGGTGGATAGCCGTCCCATATTCAGTGCGTTGACGGGTGTGTATGGTCTCGAACAGATTCCGGCTAATATGATCGAGCGTGTCGAGATCATGCGTGGCGGCGGTTCCGCTCTTTTCGGTTCTTCGGCAATTGCGGGCACGATCAATATCATTACGAAAGAGCCTTTGCGCAACTCGGCCCAGATCGCTCACTCGTTGACGATGATCGGGGGAAGCCGTCCGGACAACAATACGACTTTGAATGCTTCCTTGGTGACGGACGACCACAAAGCCGGCATCTATCTCTTCGGGCAGAGCCGCCATCGTTCGGCTTATGATCATGACGGAGACGGTTTCTCCGAACTTGGCCAGTTAGAAGCCCGGACGGTCGGTTTTCGTTCCTATCTGAAGACAAGCACCTATTCCAAATTAGGTTTTGAGTATCATAATATAAGCGAGTATCGTCGTGGTGGTGACCAGATTAACCGGCCGCCTCATGAAGCGTGGGTGGCGGAACAGACGGATCACAGTATCAATGGTGGTGGCCTGAAGTTTGATTTGTTCTCTAAAGATTATAAACATCGCTTGAACGTATATACTTCCGCGCAGCATACGAACCGGAAGAGTTATTACGGAACCAACCGTAATCTTGATGCTTACGGGCATACGACGGACATGACGGTTGTCGCCGGTTCGCAGTATTCCTATTCGGCTGATAAATGCTTGTTTATGCCGGCGGAATTTACCGGTGGCCTGGAATATAACTTCGACGAGTTGAAGGATGAGATGTTGGGGTATAATCGTATCGTGGACCAGACGGTTCATATCGGTAGCCTGTTTTTGCAGAACGAGTGGAAGAATGAGAAATGGAGCTTTCTGATCGGCGGCCGTTTCGACAAACATAATCTGATCGATCATCTGATCTTCAGTCCGCGTGCGAATGTCCGTTTCAATCCGACCGAAGACATTAATCTTCGTTTGTCTTATTCGAGCGGTTTCCGTGCCCCGCAGGCGTTTGACGAGGATTTGCATGTGGCGGCTGTCGGTGGCGAAGTGGCGATTATCCAGCTTGCCGAGGACCTGAAAGAGGAGAAGTCCAAGAGTGTCAGTGCCTCGGCAGACTTCTATCATCGTTTCGGGCCGGTTCAGTTGAACCTGTTGGTGGAAGGTTTTTATACGGATCTGAGTGATGTGTTCTTCTTGCAAGAGAAAGGACATGACGATCAGGGCAATCTGATTATGGAACGTCGCAATAAGGACGGTGCCCGCGTGATGGGAGTCAATTTGGAAGGAAAGATGGCGTATGCCTGGCTGCAACTTCAGGCGGGTGCCACTATCCAGCGCAGCCGTTACAAAGAGGCTGTGACTTGGAGTGAGACGAATCCGGACCTGCCGGCGCAGAAAAAAATGTTCCGTACGCCGGATGTGTACGGTTATTTCACTTCCACCTTTACACCGGTCAAACGTCTGGCTGTTTCTTTGACCGGTACTTATACGGGAACCATGCTGGTACAACATTTGGCCGGTTACATTCCGGAGGATAGGGAAGAGAAAACACCTGATTTCTTTGATTTGAATATGAAAGTCGCTTACGATTTCCCTCTGTATAAGTCGGTGACTTTGCAGTTGAATGCCGGAGTGCAAAACATATTCGAGGCCTATCAGAGTGATTTCGATCAAGACAAGGACCGTGACTCCAAATATATCTACGGTCCCGGAATGCCGCGCAGTTACTTTGTGGGGTGTAAAATCAGCTATTAAGCAGTGAAAAACGAAAGGAGGTGTGTCAAAATCTCCTTGTCCCCGCACTTGATGCGGGGCCGCAAAAGGACAGACCTTATCAATCAGATTTTTATAGGGCCGGTTCTAATGCGATCCCGCGAGGGGCGCGGGAATAGGATAGTTTCGACACACCTCCTTTTTATTTCAATCGTTTGTCAATGTCTTTGGGGTTTTGGCTGTTTGGCCAGATATCGGCAATGTTGATGGTGTCTTTTTCTATATAATAGATGATCTTATGATTGCGGTGTTCGACAAAGGAACGATAGTTTCTTTTGTATGCCTTAAGTTCTGGCTCTTCTTTTCCCAAATGGGGATTTTGCTCCAATAAAACAACTACATCATTGATACCTTGCACAAATTTATTTGCGGCGGATAAGCCCATTTTCTTTTTGTACCAAAGTGTGATGCTTTTATATTTTGCTAAGGCTTTGCGTTTCCAATATGTTTTCATTTGAGCCATTCTAATGACATTTTTTTGACATCTTCATGCATATAAACAACAGGGTCGGCTTCGGATACTTTCAATCTTTCCAATTTCTCCTCATATGAATAAGGGCGCATTGCATCTTCGATTTCTTCATCACTGATGGTATCGATCTTTTTTTCTGCTTTTCCTCGCTGGTGGTCGTGGATAACCCTTTTGACATACCTTTTTACCTTGGCAAAACTTTCGTTGTCAAGACTGGCTATCTGGTTGAACAGTTCGAGCTGTTCTCCTTGTAAATTCAATGTATTCATACCTTTACTTATTTTGGTTTTGTAATATTCACAAATGTAGCTCTTTTTCAGCAAGAAAGAAATTATTGCATGGATTCTATAGACTTTTATTGATCTCGTCGATGTAATCAAGGATCTCATCCCTTCCTTCTTTCTTCTCGGAGGAGGAGAGGAGGATGGGAGGAAGTTCTTCCCATGATTCTAATAACTTTGTCTGGTAGGCTTTCAGGTTTTCCTGCAAACGGCCTTTGCTGATTTTGTCGATCTTTGTGAAGATGAGGGAAAAGGGTATTCCGTTTTCTCCAAGCCATTCCATAAATTCCAAGTCGATCTTTTGAGGCTCGTGACGGCAGTCGATCAGGACAAACAGATTCGTGAGCTGTTCACGTTCCAGAATATAATCTTCGATGATACGCTGGATATTTTCGCGTCCTTCTTTTCCCCGCTGGGCAAAACCATAGCCGGGGAGATCGACCAGATACCATTGTCCGTTGATTAGGAAATGATTGATAAGCATCGTCTTTCCCGGTTTCTGAGAGGTCATGGCAAGCCCCTTTTTACCAGTCAGCATATTGATAAGGGAGGATTTGCCAACATTGCTTCGTCCGATAAAAGCGTATTCCGGCAGATTACCTGCGGGACATTTCTTTACGTTTGTGTTACTGATAACAAATTCTGCACTTTTGATTTCCATTGAAACGGTGTTTTAAATTGACGAGTGACACACCCTTATCGTCGCTCGTCACGTGTTAATACTCTTTTCTCAAAATTCTCCATTGCCAATTGTCCATTGTCAATTGAACAAAGCCATAGTCCCCAGAAAGTGATAGCCCCGTTCAGCATCAACATCTCGTAGCCGAAGACATATCCCGTATGTCGTTTCACTAAATAATCCGTCAGGAAACAGATCAGAGGAGAGGCGATGCAAATATAAGGAACAAATTTGTCACGAGGATGTTTTTTCGTAAATAACCCGAACATAAAAAGGCCGAGTAGCGGACCGTATGTATAGGATGCGATCATGTAGATGGCATCAATCACGCTCCGGCTATTGATCGCCTTAAACGCGAGTATGATGATGGCAAATAGGACAGAGATCATTAAATGGACTGCCAGGCGAGTACGTTTGGCGGTTTGTGCCTTTTCCTTTTCAACCCCTAAAATGTCGATGCAGAAAGAAGTTGTAAGAGCAGTCAAGGCGGAGTCGGCACTGCTGAATGCCGCTGCGATGATACCGATCGTAAAGAAGATCAGAATCGAATGTCCCAATATGCCGGAGGTACAGAACATCGGGAGAATATCGTCGCTCAATGCGGGCAGTTCGATCTGTTGCTGCGATGCGAGCGTCAGCAGAAGGACACCAAGCGAAAGGAACAGGAAATTAACCGGTGTGAAGGCAAAGCCATAGGTGTACATATTCTTCTGTGCGTCTTTCAAGCTCTTGCAGGAAAGGTTTTTCTGCATCATGTCCTGATCGAGACCTGTCATTACGATGGTGATAAAAATTCCGCTAAAAAACTGTTTCACGAAATGTTGTGTGCTGTGCCAATCGCCGAACTCGAAGATGCGGAAATGCGGGCTGGCCTGCAAAGTCTGTACCATGCCTGCAAAATCCAGCTGCATCTTGTCTTTCACCTGCCAGATAATCACGATCAGCATGGCGATCAGGCATAATGCTTGCAGTGTGTCTGTCCAGATGATTGTTTTGATACCGCTCCGATAGGTGTAGAGCCAGACCAGGAAAATACTGATAACGACTGTTACGGCGAACGGTATGTTCCAAGTGCTGAATACATAATGTTGTAGGATCAGCACAACTAAATAGAGCCGTGCTGCCGCCCCTACGATCTTGGACAGAAGGAAAAAGGAAGCCCCTGTTTTATAGCTATGCCGCCCGATCCGGTCATCTAAATACGAATAGATGGAAGTTAACTGCAACTTGTAATAAAGCGGTAACAGCACTTTGGCAATCAGGATATATCCGAAAAAGAACCCTAAGACCGTCTGCATATAAGTCATATCTATGCTGCGTACCATCCCCGGAACAGAGACGAATGTGACACCTGAAAGCGATGTCCCGATCATTCCTATCGATACGATGTACCAGGGAGATTTACGGTTGCCGAGGAAAAACGCTTCATTGCTTGAGCTTTTTCGCCCTGTGATCCAGGCAATCAGCAGAAGGATTCCGAAGTAGGCGGCTATAATAAAGAGGATGATATAGCTATTCATGACTTGTTCTTAATTTTTGGCAAAGATGCGGATAAAAAATGAAAACTATCCGTAATATCTCTCGATTCATCGGTGAAATTTTCGTTTTCGCAGGAAAATTTGGGCTTTTTGTCTATTTTGTTTTGCGTATGTTATTAATTTCTTGTTCCTTTGTATCAGCTGGAGCTCGGGAGAGTCAAGGCGACCGGTTTACAAGACCGGAGACAAATAGGTAAACACAATAAAGAAAAGGCTGCGATCTTCGGATACGCAGCCTTTTTGATTTATGATTTCAGATTTATGATTTATCATCGACACATAAATCATAAATCTGAAATCATAAATCCCTCAATACCGTTTCTCAACAAAAGCTCCGGGGAAGTAGTGGGAGAGAATCTGCCGATAATCGTATCCCTCGCCTGCCATCATGGCGGCCCCGATCTGGCACAACCCTACGCCGTGTCCCCAACCGGCGCCGGTCAGGACGAACCGTCCGGGGATATCGAATTGCATATCTTCTTTGTCCACGACAAAAGCTGAGCTGTACAAATGTGTTTCGGACAAGGTCCGGCGTATCTCCAACTCCTTGCCGATGGTAAAGGTCCGGTGCGTTCCGACAATCTTCAGCATTTCGATACGGCCGGAAGTTCCGCGACTGACCGGAACCAAGTCGAGGATCTGGCCGAAATCGATACCGCTTTTGCGATGGACCAACTCGGCTAATTCTTCTTGCTTGTAAGATACTTTCCAGCGATAAAAGTCAGTTGTCTCCTGATCGTAGTTGTTCAGCACCTGGCGAAGGATTGCTTTGTCGGATGTATTGCAAAAAGCATCGGGAGCGGAGCGAATCCATTTCTGGGCCTCTTCTTCCTGAGTGAGGTCCGGAAAAGTTGTTTCCCGGCTGTCTCTCAATGCTGTCAGGTAGGAATGGGGGACCGGTTCCCAACAATGTTCGAACTGTTCCGTAACGCCTCCGCAGCATTTGGAAAAGCGGGTATCGCAGATCGTTTCACCATCCGTCAATATTTCTCCCCTTGTTTCGTGGACCACCTTTTGGACGACCGGGTTGGAGGCACGGGTAATTCCCTGATAACGCTGACAATGGTCGTCGGCACAGACATCGAAAATATCATGGTCTTCGCGGTCGTACCAACGTATGAGTTGTTCGTTGTCCCGGTAATAGCTCTGCTGTTTCTCCTCTTTCCCGACCAGGCGGAAATTCTTTTCGATTTGCGCGAGCAGCCAACTGCGGGAGATGACGGCATGTGCCTTTAACAGTTCCTTCGATGCCTCCGCACTCATTTCCGAAGAGATGACGCTGGTCAGGTATTCTTCCACATCTACCTGGTTGATGACCACAATTCCGTTTTCGCCGGCCACCAGGTTGAAAGCCCCTTTGAAGCATTGGTCTTCTTGCCGTTGCCAGTGGAAGTTACGGCCTATGGTGACTGCCTTCAATTCGAAAGACGAGGTAGGGGAGGCCGGTTCAAAGAATATCTCTTTAAACAACTTCCCGTTGAATACGATGTTGCCGTTTACAAATAATGCGCGCTGTTCCCCCGTTAGGAACTTTCCGGTTTCCGTATGTACATACTCCCCATGGAATACAAACGAAACGGCCTTTTCCGTCATAATGCCGACATTCACTACAGGTGCTTCCATTTGGCTTATTATTTCTTTGTTTTCAATGAACTGATTGTTAAATATGTAATCAAAATGACATACATCACAACGGCCAGTCCTCCGGCTGCATTGCTTTCCATCCATTCTGTATTAAGCAAGTTGATGCCGGCAAAACGCATGGCCGCACTGACAACTCCCATCAAGGCTCCGCCCGCGATGAAACCGGATGCCAACAAAGTCCCTCTCTCCAGACGTGCACTATTCAACGCCTGATCTGTACTGCGACTGCCAACATACCAGCTGATAGCGCCACCGATGAGCAACGGCGTGTTCAGCTCCAGCGGGATAAACATACCCAGCGCAAACGCCAGCGCCGGAATTTTGCAGAAGTTCAGGATGATAGCCAGTACCGCCCCGATGGCATACAATGCCCAGGGAGCGCTCGAACCACTCATCAACGGCTCGATAACCGCCGCCATCGCATTGGCTTGCGGAGCGGCGAGTTGCCCGCTTGTGAAACCGAATGTCTGATGCAAGATCAAGATCACGCCGCCTACGGTAGCAGCCGAAACCAGTGTGCCGAGGAATTTCCATCCTTCTTGCTTGATAGGTGTACTACCTATCCAGTATCCGATTTTCAAGTCGGTGATGAAACCGCCTGCCATTGAAAGCGCTGTACAAACCACGCCTCCGATAATCAGTGCCGACACCATGCCGGCCGTTCCTTTCAGTCCGACAGCTACCAGGATGATGGATGCCAGGATCAAGGTCATCAGCGTCATGCCGGATACGGGATTGGTCCCGACGATGGCAATCGCATTGGCGGCAACGGTTGTGAACAGGAACGCAATGATACCGACGAGCAGTAACCCGATCAGCGCATAATACCAATTGTCTAACACGCCGAAATGGAAAAACAGGTAGGTCACGATCAGCGTGACGAAGATACCGATGGCAATCACCTTCATTGAAATGTCTTTCTGAGTGCGCAACTCTTTCGCCTGTCCGGCGTCTGTTTTCCCTTTCAGTTCTTTGGCAGCCAACCCTACGGCCCCTTTGATGATGCCCCATGAATTAAAGATACCGATCACTCCGGCAGTTGCAATACCTCCAATACCGATGTGGCGGGCGTAGGTGGTGAAGATCTCTTCCGCACTCATGCTGCCTACCGTCTGCGTAATGGCATCATTGCCGAATGTCAGCACTTCGGCTCCGAAAATGGCAGACATCAACGGTATGATTACCAACCATACCAAGAATGACCCGGCACAGATGATGGCCGAATATTTCAATCCGATAATATATCCCAAACCCAACACTGCGGCACCAGTATTTACTTTGAATACGACTTTCACCTTGTCGGCCAGCATTTCGCCGACACCGATGATGCGTGTGCTGACTGTCTCGCTCCACCAACCGAAGGTCGCAATGATGAAGTCGTACAGACCTCCGACCAGGCCTGCATAGATAAGCGGTTTCGCCTGGTTACCTCCCTTTTCTCCGGACACCAATACCTGTGTGGTGGCAGTCGCTTCCGGGAACGGATATTTACCATGCATGGTCGATACGAAATATTTCCGGAACGGGATCAGGAGCAGGATGCCGAGGATACCACCCAAAAGCGAACTCATGAATACTTCGAAGAAATTGATCGTGATCTCCGGATACTTGTCCTGCAAGATGTAAAGGGCGGGCAGCGTAAATATGGCTCCTGCCACGATAACACCGCTGTTTGCTCCGATGGACTGGATAATGACGTTTTCGCCCAGTGCGTTTTTACGTTTGAACCCGCTGGATAGTCCGACTGCTATGATCGCAATCGGGATGGCGGCCTCGAATACTTGTCCGACTTTCAGCCCGAGGAAAGCTGCCGCCGCACTAAATATGACGGCCATGACAAGTCCCCAGAATACGGACCAGGGGGTTACTTCCCGATATTGTTTGTCGGGCGACAGGATAGGTTTATATACCTCACCTTCTTTCAGTTCTCTGTAGGCGTTTTCCGGTAGCCCGCTCACCTTTTCTTCGTCTTCCATGATGTATGAGATTTGTAATTTAATATCTTGTGATTCTGCAAAACTACGTCTTTTCTTGCTAAGAAGCAAACTCAGGTGAGAACCTGCCTGTTGTTTGCCATTTTTTGTCTCCCGCATGATAATAAATTTTCCTGCAAGTGAAAATAAATTTTCACGCAAAACGAATAGGTGAAAATTTATTTTCAGACAAAAGGTGAAATGTGAAAATTTTTTCTGCAATAAAAATATTATCTTTGCCTCTTTGGAAGATCAGGTTACAAAATGAATCAAAAATATCCATCAGTCTTATTGGAAAATGCGGTGAACGAATTGTCGTCGTTGCCGGGAGTGGGACGGAAGACGGCGCTCAGGCTGGCGCTTCATATGCTTCGTCGGGATGTCGGCTATACGGAAGGGTTTGCGTCCGCGCTGTTGGCACTTCGCCGGGATGTCAAATATTGTAAGGTCTGCCATAATATATGCGACGATAACATGTGCTCTATCTGTGCCGACCACCAGCGTGACCATTCGACGGTCTGTGTGGTCGAGAATATCAAGGAAGTGATGGCGATCGAAAACACAGGGCAGTTCCGTGGCGTTTATCATGTCTTGGGCGGTATTATTTCGCCGATGGACGGAATAGGCCCGGGGGATTTGCAGATCGACAGCCTGGTACAGCGGGTAGCCGAAGGAGAAGTGAAGGAAGTTGTCTTGGCACTCAGTACGACAATGGAGGGCGACACGACGAATTTTTTCATCTACCGCAAGCTTTCTTCCTATGATGTGAAGATTTCGGTCATCGCGCGTGGCGTCTCCATTGGCGACGAAATCGAATATGCCGATGAAATAACGTTGGGGCGTTCCATCGTGAACCGTACCAGCTTTAATGACTCCATCAAGGTGTAAACGATTTATGATTTATGATTTATGCGTCATTGATAAATCATAAATCATAAATCATAAATCATAAATCTTATGAAACTGTCCATCATAATAGTCAACTACAATGTAAAGTATTTTCTCGAACAGTGCCTCTGTTCCGTCCGGGCTGCTACCCGAGGGATGGAGGCGGAAGTGCTGGTTGTCGATAATCATTCGGCCGACGGTTCGGTCGAATACCTTCGCCCGCGTTTCCCGGAAGTCACTTTTATCGAGAATAAAGATAATCCCGGATTTGCAAAAGCGAATAATCAGGCAATCCGGATCAGTAGCGGAGAATATGTCCTCTTATTGAATCCCGACACCGTGATAGGCGAGGAAAGCATGCGTTCCCTTTGTTTCTTTATGGACGAACACCCGGAGGCGGGAGGAATCGGTGTGAAGATGTTGGACGGGCATGGTGCTTTCTTGGCGGAGAGCAAGCGGAGTTTTCCTTCCCCTTGGGTGTCTTTCTGCAAGATATTCGGGTTGTCTAAGTTGTTTCCTTCTTCACCTCTGTTTGCCCGTTACAGCCTGCCGTATTTGAATAAGGAGAAGCAGCATAGGGTAGAGGTTTTGGCGGGTGCTTTCATGTTCCTTCGTCGTGAAGCGCTGGATAAAGTGGGGCTGCTGGACGAGTCTTTCTTTATGTATGGCGAAGACATCGATTTGTCTTACCGGATTGTGCAGGGAGGGTATGTGAATTATTATATTCCCGAACGTATCCTTCATTATAAAGGAGAAAGTACGAAGCATGGTGATATCAAATATGTAAAAGCCTTTTATGGGGCCATGTTGATATTCTACCGGAAATATTATCCGCATTCCGGTTGGCTGATGAGCCTGCTTATCCGTTTGGCTGTTCTGCTGAAAGCATCCCTTTCCGCTGTCGCCGGTATGTTGGGGCTGAAACGGAAACCCCGGACGAAACATCGCCGCCTGCTGGTACTTTGCCGGGAAGAAGAGTTTGAAAAGGTGAAAGCGGCCTGTGTGAGACGGATGCCGGATCTGGAATATGTCAATCTTTGGAATCTGGATGAAGAACGCGTGATGGATGCTATCTGCCGTCGCAACCAGATGAAACGTTTTACCGATTTGGCATTCTGCTACCCGGATGTCCGTTTCGAGCAGATGCTCTTATTGATGGACAAAATGGTCGATAAAAAGATCAACTATCATATAGTCATTAATGGAGAATTGATAATTGACAATTGAAAATTGCATCAAGCGATTTCTCATTGTCAATTGTCAATTGTCAATTGTCAATTAAAAAATGAACCTACTTCAAAACAATGTCGTCCGCCTTCGCGCTCCGGAACCGGAAGATTTGGAACTGCTCTATTCTTGGGAAAACAATCCCGAATGGTGGGAGCTTGGGAATACGTTGGCACCTTATTCCCGCTATCTGTTGAAAGAATATATAGCAGAATCTCACCGGGATATATTCGATTTGAAGCAATTGCGCCTGATGATCGATCTTTGTTCTACGGGACAGACGGTCGGCATGTTGGATTTGTATGATTTCGATCCGCATCATCGCAGGGCAGGTGTCGGCATATTGGTCGATCCGCTTTACCAGAAGAACGGACTGGCGACAGAAGCGTTGAACCTGTTGGTAGGATATGCTTTTTCTTATTTAAAGTTACATCAACTCTTTGTTCATATCCCGGTAGGGAACGAACCGAGCAAAAGTCTCTTTACCCGTTGCGGCTTTACCGTGACAGGCATATTGACAGACTGGATAACGACTAAGGATGGTTATTCGGATGTCTTGATTATGCAGAGAATCAATTGAGCGAGGGTTCTTTCGGATATTTGGTCCATGTTTCATATTGGCTGCCGAGCGATTCGAGCGATTTTTTCCAGAAGTCTTCACCTTCGGCAAGCAGCATATTTCGGTTGGAAGTATGACTTACGACCCATGAGTTTTTAGCTATTTCATTGTGCAGTTGTCCTTTCTGCCAGCCGGAATAACCTAAGAAAAATTTTACTTTCCCGTCGATAGGGTGCCCGTTTTGGATATAGCGTATCAGTGCGCTGAAATCGCCGTCGAAATAGAGGTGATCGTTTATCTTAACAGAGTTAGGGATGATCAGGTCTCCTAAGGAATGAATGAAGAACAGGCGGTTGGCACTGACCGGACCGCCTAAATAGATCGGCATTTCCGGAAATTCTTGTAGATCCGTAAAAAAAGTATTGACCGATAACTCTGTTTTCTTGTTTAATACGAACCCCATCGAACCTTCTTGCGTATGTTCTACCAATAGTACGACGGAACGTTGGAAGTAGGCGTCTTGTAAAAAAGGTTCTGATATCAGGATGCTTCCCTGGGCCGGAAGCACGTCGTTATGAGTTATTTTGAATATGTTGTTATACATTGCCATGATGGAGTGGTACTTGCTGGTTAATAAAACAGCGACAATATATAACTTTTGGTTTAAAGAAACAAACGAAAAGCCGGACTTTCATGTTAATGAACCATAAATAAAAGTCCGGCTTATGTTAATTATGCAGTGTGATTCTCTTTGAACAGTTTCAGGCGTTCTTCGAGAAGGGCATATTGATGTGGTTTGATAAAAGAAGTACAAGCGCGTAAGCCTTCTTGGTTACTGCCTGTCGTGCTTAATGAAATGGCACTTACGCCGTAATAAATCAGCTCTTCCATCAGTTCTCCTCCTGTCATTCCCGGATAAGCGATCGTGAAATAAAATCCGTCTGCGATCGGTTCGTCCAGGTCATGGTCGTAGACGATCCGGAAACCATAATCGGTAAAGATCTTTTTTAATCTTTCTGCCCGGCGTCCGTATTCTTTTACTTCCGAAATAAAATCGAACGTTCCGTCTGCCGCTGTTTTGAACATGGCTGCTAATGCGAACTGTGCCGAGTGGCTTGTGCCCGACGACAGGGCATACAATACGCGGTGAATGTATACAGTTCCGAACGTCCCTCCTCCGTAGCGCTGTGTCAGTCCGGGATAGGCTCGGTGATACAGTTTGTCGGAGATTGCCGTGACGCCGATGCGCTGGCCGGCATAGCTGAATGCTTTTGAACCTGAAATTTGTAAAATGTAATTATCTGTATAGCGGGCAACGGTTGCCTGGAAAGGCGCTTCAAACGGCTTGCCCAACGGTTTCCGGAAATCCATAGCGAAATATGCCAGGTCTTCAATCACGATCGTGTCATATTTGTTTGCCATGTCTCCGATGATCCTCAGCTCTTCTTCCGTCAGGCAGAACCAGGCCGGATTGTTGGGGTTGGAGTAGATCATGGCTGCGATGTTGCCTTTCGAGAGATATTGTTCCAGTATGTCCCGGAGTTTTTCGCCTCGGTATTCGTACACGTCGAACGATTCGTATCTATAGCCCATGACTGTGATCTGCTGTTTCTGGACAGGGAATCCCGGATCGATAAAGAGAATCGTGTCCTTTCCCGGCGTACATTGTCCGCAGACGAGGAATGAAGCGTATGTTCCCTGCATGGAGCCAGTTACGGGAACGCAGCCTTCCGGCGCTACATCGATATTGATAAATGCTTTGATAAAACGGGATGCTTCCGCTTTTACATCGGGTGTACCATTGATATTCGGATAGATGGAGGCAACGCCATCTTGAAGGGCTTTGATCTCGGCATCGACACCGACTTGGGCCGCTTTCAGTCCGGGAACCCCCATTTCCATATGGATAAATTCTGTTTTAGTCTCTTGTTCGAGTTGTGTGGATATAGCAACGACTTCGCGGATCGTCGCTTTCCCGAAATCGGGAAGTCCGTAGCCATCTATAATCTTTCTGGCTGTCTGATAATCTACCGGAGTATTCTTCATGATTGTTATTGTTTATATGAAGGGCAAAAGTAGAAAAATAATCTATCCGACGTAAATTTTTGCCGCGAAACTATTGCAAGATTCAAAATAATATCTACCTTTGCACCGCAATCGAGAGAGATTGCAAGACAAGAATTCTGGTTCGGTAGTTCAGTTGGTTAGAATACATGCCTGTCACGCATGGGGTCGCGGGTTCGAGTCCCGTCCGGACCGCATTTTTCAGAATGCAAAATTAGAAAAAGCTCTGATTCCTTTAAGGATCAGGGCTTTTTTTGTGTGTAGAAGCCAAATATAGCCAATATCTATTTTTTCATCCTTTAGTCAAAAAGTATTTGTTTTTTCACCTCTTTCCTAAAAACACTCATTCCATCCATAGACATATTATAGGGTAATTTTTTCATGGTTAAATAATATTAAACAATATAACCAATAAAAATACTTGTATTCCATATTTAAGTTAAAACATAAGTGGTGATCATTGCCTGCTTTTTAAAACTGGTATAATGAAAAGTGTCTTTGAAAATCAAAGATTTTCGTTTTTAAAATGACTAAAAAAAACGTACCTTTTTTTTAGTCATTACAAAGATACAATAAAAGTTATGATAAATCAAATCACATTTTCTGTATAGCATATATATCAAGCTGTTATACGAAGCCCATTTTTTGTGCTTCAGGGAGAAAAAATGACTAAAAAAAAGGTACGTTTTTTTTAGTCATTTATAAGAATGGATTTTTTGTAAGAGAATAGACATTATAGAAATTCATCAAACTCTATTTTTCAATAGCTATAAATTTTTCATACAGATAGCTATTTACAGTAAGTCGGTCTGGGACTGACGAACATTGCTGTGTTCAATAGTAAAGTTTCTTGATTTTTATATATCTGAATATTAATCCTTTAACTTGCACCTGAAAATGACTTCTATGACCTTTATTTCACTATTCCGTTACTTTACCAAAGTGAAATATTTTAATCAATGGTTAATATACCTGATTGATTTAATGTTTTCTTGCAGTTCGACGCTGCTTTCATTGGGACTTGTTTCTTTTGTATTGGCTCAGAACTATACATTATATATATATGGTACAGCTTTGTTTGCGTCCATATTATGTAGTGCGGTCAGTTTTGTTTGCTTTAAAAGCTATAAAGGAGTAATTCGCCATTCTACGTTTACTGAGGTTGGGCGTATTCTATTGGTTACTCTTTTAAAAATAGCATTGTTGATACCGGTTATCGTTTATCTGCCTACCATTTTGACTTTTCGAGAGATTTTGTTGGTCAACTTAATCGATTTATTCCTGACTTTCTTCCTCTTGACTTTTTTCAGACTGACGTTGATCACTTTATATCATTTGGTCTTGAATGTATCCAATCGTGACAGATTGTTGATCTTCGGTAGTGAAAACCGAACGACAGCTCTGTTTGGAGCCTCCTTGAATGATAAGTTGATGTATCAGGTAGAAGGTTATTTGCGTTTTGGAAAGAAAGGGTCGTTGCGTATAGGCGGATATAAAGTATATTCTGTCAAAGATCAGCTTGAATTCAACCGGTTAATCAATTCGAGGAATATAAAAGCTATTCTTTTTACAGACTATCAGGCAATCAGAGAAGAAAGCGAACGCCTGATCCGTTATTGTGAAAAGAAGAAAGTCCGTATGTTGATGCTTCCGACTATCGATGAACTTAGAGAAGGAACTAAAACACTACGTAATCTTCCGGACATACGTATCGAAGATCTGTTGGGGCGTGATGAAATCCATATTAATACGGGAGAGATTGCTAACTTTCTCAAAGGAAAAGTCGTTATGGTTACCGGAGCTGCCGGGTCGATCGGCAGCGAGCTTTGCCGTCAGCTTTGTCATTTTGGTCTGAAGCAATTGGTTTTGTTTGACAGTGCAGAGACGCCTATGCACAATATACGTCTAGAGCTGGAAGAGAAATTCCCTCAGGTAGAGTTTACGCCCGTAATGGGGGATGTCCGTATGGTTGATCGTGTAGAAAGCGTATTCCGTCGTTTTCATCCTCAGATAGTCTTCCATGCGGCTGCTTACAAACATGTTCCTCTGATGGAAGAAAATCCTTGTGAAGCGGTTCATACGAATGTCTACGGCACTCACAATGTCGCTGATATGGCAGTGAAATACGATGTGGATAAATTCATAATGATATCTACAGATAAGGCTGTTAATCCAACGAATGTAATGGGAGCGTCCAAACGTCTGGCTGAGATCTACGTTCAGAGTCTGAGCGTCGCGATCAGTAAAGGACTACATCCCGGAAAGACTCGTTTTATTACGACTCGTTTCGGTAATGTTTTGGGTAGTAACGGTTCTGTTATTCCGCGTTTCCGTGAACAACTGGCTAAAGGTGGCCCGTTGACAGTCACCCATCCTGATATTATCCGTTATTTTATGACTATTCCCGAAGCCTGCCGTTTGGTGTTGGAGGCAGCTTTTATGGGCAAAGGAAATGAAATCTTTGTCTTCGATATGGGGACTCCGGTGAAAATTGCCGACCTGGCACGTCGTATGATTGAGCTGGCCGGTCTTGTTCCTGATAAGGATATAGAAATTCAATACACGGGGCTTCGTCCGGGTGAAAAACTTTACGAAGAGCTTCTGGCAATAAAAGAGAACACGCTTCCCACATTAAATGAGAAAATCTATCGTGCCCAGGTTCGTGAATATGATTTCAAAGAAATTAATGAACTGATGGATCCTTTAGTGCACTTGGCTGTTTGTGTGGATAAGGTTCGGACGGTGAAGCTGATGAAAGAGATTGTGCCGGAGTTCAAGAGTAAGAATTCGGAATACGAGGCGCTGGACAAATAATAAAATTCCGAAGAACCTGCCGTATAAGGCGCAAGGCCTACTGCCGGCACATTCTTCGGAACCATCTGCTGTTTAATGGAGCAAGTTGCGATATGCGTGTCAGCCTTGAACTCAGTTGCACTCTCTGCTCCAGTGTTCCGGATAGCCGCAATGTCCGCACGGCTGTAGACGCTCCATGAGTAGCGATGTGTTCTGTAAACTGATTGATGTTCATAGTCTTGCTGCTTTGTGCGCAGGCATACGCCTTTTTAGGCTCTTCTTTCTTTAGAGGATTTATCCTCATGACGATACTATAGTTTATCATTCGCCTCTGTCGTGTCTTTATCGTTTACGGTTCGCCAAAGATCTCTACCAATATGCGTACCTGCCGTGGCGTGAATATTTTACTATGCGTACGGTAGTCTGTCTCGCGGAGTTTCTCCGATACTTCCCCGTTTCGTTTTATCCACAAGCGGAGGTTAGAGACGGCAGAATCGATGGTCGGCGTTTCAGGAAAATAGAGGCTTGCCAACTCGCGTTTAGAGTAAGGGCGGATGCGGAATGTTGCTTCTTGCAGAACTTGAAATTTTAAGTGTGAATAATCGGTTTTTGGGATACAAGTATCCGTCGTAAAACTTTAGCAGACAAAAGTAGGGTCGTCCCGTTAACCGGCCAATAGTGATAAACCGGTGATGAATCAGTGATAAACATCCGGTAAAAAACGATTGCCAAAACGCAGGATTTTGTTAATGGAAGTACAAATCTGAACATCCATGCCATACATGAATTGTTTTGTGACTTATTACCCGAACGTTATCATCCTGCCATAAAAAAGATCAAACCGGGTCAAAGCGTCAAGACCATCATCAATATAGCCGGAGGAAACAACCAGGTATTACCCAATGCGGAGAATGGCATATTTAATCGAGATTGAATTTGTATGGATGTGAATCATGATTTCGGAAAGTAAAGTGTTCCCAATAATGAACATACGATTTGCTAACGTTGAATAATACCCTACTCCTGTTTTTTGCGGTATTATCTGTCCTCTGTTTGGCCGGAGGCTATTACGCCGATGGAATTTGCATCTGGCTATCCTTCCTGACATTACTGGTTTGGCCGATATTGGCAGGGAATCTGTTGTTAGTGGCAATACAATTATTCACGAAGACGAAATGGAAAACTATAATTCCCTTGTTAGCGATCCTGCTTCATACGGATTATCTGTTAGCCGTTTATTAACCCCTATATTGGAATGAACCGATTGCATCCGAACAAGAAGGAACCCCGCTGACTGTAGTCACCTACAACGCCAGCCATTTCTATTGGGACAGAAAGTACACCATGAACGAAGCCGCCGCTTATATCAAGAAGCTACAACCCGATATCGTCTGCTTCCAGGAAGTTCCCGGTGACGGGTATTATCATCGGGACAGTATCCGGTACGCTTTCGATTATGTACTGTATAAATATATCAGCCGGCGTACGGACCATTTACCGACTACGATCTACAGTCGTTATCCGATCCATTCGGTAAAAGCTCTGTATTATAAGAATTCCAGTAATATGTCGTTAATCGCCGATGTAAGAATAAACAACCAATACATCCGCGTGATCAACAACCACTTCGAGACAACAAGTGTCAATGCTTATCGCGGTATCATAACTGCTCCCGGCAAGAGTTTAAAAGTCCGTGCAAAAGCAGTCAAGGATTTGGTATTGAAAATGAAAAGTAACTATCAGAAGCGAGCAGAACAAGCTTATACGATCCATGCTGAGATAGAACGCTCACCTTATCCGGTGCTGGTTTGTGGGGATTTTAATGATACACCGGCTTCTTATACATATCATCGAACGCGAGAAGGTTTGGTTGACGGTTTTCGTGATTGTGGAAGTGGTTATCAATATACGTTCCGGCAGTTATACAAGCTCTGGCGGATTGATTATGTTTTTTATTCGGGGGCGTTAAAGGGTTATGAATGCTATTCTCCGGAGACATCTTATAGCGATCATAATATGGTGGTTTGGAGAGGGATAATAAATTAAATCTATTTTATAATGAAAATTGCAGTAGCAGGAACAGGTTATGTCGGTCTTAGTATAGCCACACTTTTGGCACAACATCATCAAGTGGTGGCTGTCGATGTCATTCCTGAGAAAGTGGATATGCTGAATCGTAAACAATCTCCTATTCAAGATGAATACATCGAGAAATATTTGGCAGAAAAGCCGTTGAATTTAACAGCTACACTCAATGGAGCTAAAGCCTATCGTGATGCAGACTTTGTCGTAATCGCAGCTCCAACCAACTACGATCCGATAAAAAACTATTTTGATACGCATCATATAGAGGATGTAATTGATCTTGTTTTGAGCGTTAATCCGAATGCGGTAATGATTATAAAGTCTACTATTCCGGTTGGTTATTGCCGTAGTTTGTATGTTAAGTATGCATGTAAAGGCATAAAGAAGTTCAATCTGCTGTTCTCTCCGGAGTTTCTTCGTGAAAGTAAAGCACTCTATGATAATCTTTATCCAAGTCGTATCATTGTAGGCTATCCAAAAATAATTAGCAATGAACAATTTGGAGAAGAAAATGAAGCGATCAAAGCTATTGCCGATATCCTTGCTCTGAAAAAGGCAGCTCATACATTCGCCTCTCTTTTACAGGAAGGCGCTATCAAAGAAGATATCCCTACGCTTTTTATGGGAATGAAAGAAGCCGAAGCTGTAAAACTCTTTGCCAACACTTACCTCGCCCTGCGTGTTAGTTATTTCAATGAATTGGATACATATGCTGAAGTGAAAGGTTTGGATTCTCAAGCGATTATTCAGGGTGTAGGTTTAGATCCTCGTATTGGTACTCATTACAACAATCCTAGTTTTGGGTATGGTGGATATTGTCTACCGAAAGATACGAAGCAGTTGTTAGCCAACTACCAAGACATTCCTCAGAATATGATGTCGGCTATTGTTGAAAGTAACCGCACAAGGAAGGATTTTATAGCGGATCAGGTATTGCATAAGGCGGGGTATTATGGATATAGCGACCGCAATGGTTTCAATCAAGCAAATGAGAAAGAATGTATCATTGGTATTTATCGTCTGACGATGAAATCGAATTCAGATAACTTCCGTCAGAGTGCCATCCAAGGCATCATGAAACGCATTAAGGCGAAAGGTGCAACGGTTATTATTTATGAACCAACTTTAGAAGATGGAACAACATTCTTTGGCAGTGAAGTGATAAATGATTTGAGCTCCTTCAAACAACAAAGCCATACGATTATTGCAAATCGGTATGATGTATACTTGGAAGATGTTCTGGAGAAGGTTTATACGAGAGATATTTTTGGAAGGGATTGATTTAAAGGAGGAAACTTTAGAGGGCAACACTGACAATACTAATTTGATGGTTGTAGATGGTTGAATTTCAAGTTGCTTATATAGTGTAAGTTTGAATTTATTAACAAAAATGAAATATCAATTCTATGCAAGTATATTAGAAAACCGAATATCCCCACTTCTATTTAGTCTATCAAGTGAATATAAGTTCGATAAAGTAAGATTAATAAATGTCAGATAATTCAACAAATAATAAACGAATTGCAAAAAACACATTCTTCCTAACTATTAGGATGATATTTATCACTTTGGTTTACATCTACACATCAAGAGTCATATTAAACGCTTTAGGTGTTGTAGATTATGGAATTTATAATGTTATAGGTGGTTTTGTTTCTATGTTTGGATTTTTAAATCTATCATTGGCTAATGGGATACAAAGATTTTATAATTACGAATTAGGAGCAAAAGGTACAGGGGCTATAACTCCTGTTTATAATGCTGCATTAATTATCCAAGGTGTTTTAGCTTTAGTTATTCTTTTGTTGTTAGAATCTGTAGGTCTATGGTATCTTTATTCCAAAATGGTTATACCTGTAGAAAGATTCCATATTGCTTTTTGGTTGTTTCAATTCTCTGTATTTACATCATTACTAACTATTATTCAGATACCGTTTCAAGCTGCAATAATGTCATACGAGAAAATGGATTTTTATGCAATTGTTGGTATTTTTGACGTATTGTTGAATTTGTTTATTGCATTAGCTATTCCGTTTGTGTCTTTGGATAAACTATTGATATTTGGGCTATTAACTTTGATTCGGGCTGTTGTGATTTTTTGTATGTATTTCTTGTTTTGCAAAAGAAATTTTACTGCACTCAAAATACAAGATAAACTGGATAAAGTATTACTGAGGGAAATGCTTTCTTTCTCTGGATGGAATATGTTTGGTTCATTTGGAGGAATGGTTAAAGATCAAGGTTTGAACATGATTTTAAACTTGTTTTTTGGTCCAGTAGTTAATGCTGCCAAAGGTATTGCAACACAAGTGACTGGTGCTGTTCAAGGATTTGTTTCCAATATAAGTATTGCTGTTAGGCCACAGCTTACGGGTTCCTATGCTTCAGGAGATAAAGAAAGAGCATTTCGTATGATGTATACTTTATCAAAGCTATCTTTTATCATTCTTTATATATTGTCATTACCCTTGATAATCGAAGTTGATTATGTATTGCATTTATGGTTGGGAGAAAATGTTCCTGATAATGCGAGTGCTTTTATTATAATATCTATCTTATTGAATTATTTAGGAGGTTTTAGCAGTTCTTTTTCTGCTATCATTCATTCTTCAGGTAGAATGAAATGGTATCAACTCACAGGTGCTACATGTAATATTGGGGTTCTACCAGTTTGTTATATTTTTTTACTTAATGGCTGCTCACCTGTTTTTGTTTACTCAATAACCATATGTTTTGTAATACTTAATTTGTTAATCACTTTATTCCTTCTTAATCGAATTGAAGGGTTAGCTGTGTTTGATTATTTAAAAAGAGTTATATTACCGTTGATTTTTATTGTTGTTTCAACAATCATTATACCTATAATTCCTAATTATTATATGAATGAAGGATTTCTTAGATTAGTTGTAGTAACTATAGTTATAGTTTTAATAATACCCATCTTCTTTTATTTATTTGGAGCTGATAAATCAGAAAAGAAAATGATTATTGGAATACTTTCTAATATTAGAAAAAAATATATTTGAATTTATAGGAATTACAAAGAGTTTAATACTTAAAAATGTGAAAAGGAATATCAAGATTATACTACATTTGTTTAAGCAGTTTCCGGATTTATGTAAAATAATCCTTGGATACTGTTTTAGAAACTTGTTCATAAAAAAACATTATTGGCTTATTCTTGAACGGGGAGTGGATGCGCAGGATAATGCTTGGCATTTTTTTAAATATGTTAAGAATAATCATCCTGATGTATTAGTGAAGTATGCAATCAAGAAAAGTAGTCCCGATTATTTTACAAATCTTGAGGGCTATCAAGATTGTGTCATAGAGTATGGTAGTGTTAAATATTATTTTCATTTATTTAAAACATCTTTTATAATTAGTACTCATGTTAATACCGATATGCCAAGTTGGCTGAAAGGTAAACTTAAGAATACTTGTTTGATTCCCAAAGGTAAAGTTGTATTTTTACAGCATGGTATCATACATAATGATCATAAAGTTTTGCATTATCCTTTAATCAATATTGATTTGTTCATAACAGGAGCAAAAAGAGAATATGATCTTATTTCGAAGATATATGAATATCCGAAAGGATCGGGGATTATTCAATATACAGGTTTAGCTCGGTTTGATAATCTTTCAGACAATCATCCAAAGAAGAGAATTCTGATTATGCCAACGTGGAGGATGTCTTATAAAAACTTAAATAATTCACAGTTTATTAAGACTTCATTTTATTTAAATTATTCTTCTATTTTATCTGATCAAGAAATACAATTAAAACTGAAAGAAAAAGGATATGAGTTGGATTTTTATAATCATTTTGAATTTCAAAAATTTAATCATCTTTTTGAGTGTTTCGAGTCTAAGTATATACATATATTAAAATTTGGAACTAAGCGTGTACAAGATTTATTAAAAGATGCAAATTTGCTTATCACGGACTATTCTTCCATTTATTATGATTTTTTCTATATGAAAAAGCCTATCATTTTTTTTCTGCCGGATCAGGAGGAGTTTAGGGAGCAACAATATGGGAAGGATTTTGATGATCCAGCTAACTTTGGAATTGTTGCTTTGAATGATATAGAAGCAAAAAAATTAATATTAGATGCATTGGATTATAATTGTCCAATGGATATGAAGTATAAAAAATACTCAAATGAGGTTTTTCCTTTAGCTGATTCTTATAATTGTGAAAGAATTTTTAATGCAATAAATCAGTTAAAATAATGCAGAATTCTGATGACACTAAACTATAAGATGTCCTTTAAGTCTTACATAGATTTTCAATCTTTTATGTAAAGAAATATTATTGATTTACGATTATTTAGTGAAGAAAAATATGAATCATGTAGTGATAATGGCTGGTGGAATAGGTTGTAGATTTTGGCCGTTAAGTACCCCAGAGTTGCCAAAGCAGTTTATTGATATTCTCGGTTGTGGGAGGACAATGATTCAGATGACTATCGATCGGTTTGAAGGAATATGTCCTTCTAATAATATTTGGGTTGTTACGAATCAAGATTATGTGGAAATTGTTAAACGACAATTACCGCAGGTTAATCCTAAACATATTCTTGCTGAACCAATAGCAAGAAATACAACTCCAAGTATTGCTTGGGCTTGTTGGCGAATTAAACAAGAGGATGTAGCAGCAAACGTCGTAATAACAGCTTCAGATGCTATTATTTATAATCAAGTCGAATTTAGGCGAGTTGTTAATAATTGCCTGTTGTTTACAAAAAACAATGATGTTGTTGTAACTCTTGGTATTAAACCTACACGTCCGGAAACAGGATATGGTTATATTGAAACTAAGAAGTTGATAGATGGAGAAATATATTCAGTTAATGCGTTTAAAGAAAAACCGGATTCTGTAATAGCACAAATGTACTTTTCAAAAAAGAATTTTTTGTGGAATGCAGGCATTTTTGTATGGAATATTAATACAATATCAAAAATGATTTCCGAGTATGTACCCTCAATTGCTAGGATTATGGATGAAATTCTCTCTACTGGAAATTTAACCAATCTTTTCCCTCTATGTGAAAAGATTTCGATAGATTTTGCAGTTATGGAACCTGCTGCAAAAGAAGGAAAGGTGTATTGTCATCCTGCGGACTTGGGATGGAGTGATTTAGGTAGCTGGACGTCTCTTTTTGGACAATTACCTAAGGATAAGGAAAATAATGCTATAGTTGGTAATATATTACTTCATAATTGTAAGAATTGCATAGTACATGGAAATTCTCAAAAAAGAATTCTGATTCAAGGACTTGACGGCTATATTGTATCAGAGAAAGATGGAAACATATTGATATGCAAATTGTCTGAGGAACAAAGAATAAAAAACTTTTTGTCATAGTTATGATGTTGAAATCTATTAAATTTACTAGTTTGATTTATTATATAATTCTACTAGTTGTTTTGGTCTCTTGGACAAATGTGGAAAGTCTTCCACCTTTACCTTTAAGGATGGTTTATATGTTGGCTGTTATATTTCCTCTATGGATAAAAAAAAGTTTACTATTTCCTCAGGTCTTTTTCACGTTTGTTATTATATCAGCTTCATTGCCTGCTGTTTCATATATGCCAGTTGACTCTTTGTATATATTAATAGTAAGTATAATATCGTATCTCCTTATTAATCCAAAATTTTCAAATATTAAGTTGCCATCTTCCTTTATTGTGTTAACTGTTCTTTCTCTTGTAATTGATGGTATATTTTCTGCTAATTGTATGTTATCTTATGCTCTTATGTGTGTGATGCTGATAGCTCGTTTTATTCCAAAGGATAATGAAACTATTTTGAAGAGTTTTATTGCGGTTTTTGTATTGGTATCTTTAGTCCTTTCTTTTGAATTTGTTCTTTTGGGTAAAAGATTTGTACAGAGTGTTGCTACACAAGTAGGACAATTAGATAGAAGTGGTTGGACGGATCCCAATTATTTCGGTTCTATAATTGGTTATGGAGTTGTAACTTCTAGCATAGCACTATTCAAATGGCAAAAAATGAAGAAAAAATATAGATGGTTTTTGTTAGGTACAATTATTGTATCTTTATATACAATATTGATAACAGCATCAAGAGGTGTTTTCGTTGCTTTAGCTATTTCGATGTTCTTTTTAATACTGTTTTCTAATATATCGAAAAAAAGGAAATTAGTATATTTAGGTAGTGGAGTTTTCATTGTTTTTCTTTTTTATGCTTTGGGAGTATTAGACTTGTTGTTGTTAAGGTTTCAAAGTGATGCAGGAGATGCTGGAGGAAGAATGCAAATATGGATGCCAAGACTTAATAGTTTTTTTAGTGATTCTAATATCTTCGAATTGTTTTTTGGAGTGGGAACAAAACAATCTTTATTTGTTGGAACTTATAAGCTGCTAGGTTCTCATAATGATTATATAGCAATCGTGGTTCGTTATGGAATTGTGGGATTATTATCTTTGTTAACACTTATTCTGTCACCTATAATTAAAGCAAAGCGAAATAAAGGATGTGTTATTGCTGCTGTAGTATATATTTCTGTTTGTATGTTCTCTATCGAACCCTTTTCTGCGGGGCAGTGGAGCTTGTTATGCTTTTATTTATTTATAGTAATACTTAGTCAATTAAATCATGAAGAGGTATGATATAAAAGAAATTTGTACAATTCCACCTCCTTACGGAGGAGTGACTGTTTATGTTAAACGATTGATAGAACAGTTACAAAAAGATGGATTTAGTGTGGGAGGATATTATTCAGAATCGTGTGTTGATGGAGAGATTATATCATCGTCTATGTATGATAAATGGACTTGGATGCAGACAAGTTTATTCCCAATTAAAGTATGGAAATATCTGTCAGAAGTTCGTAATTATAAGATTGTTCATTCTCATTTCAGTCTTGAAGGTATGGTCTATCTTTGGGCGATGAAGTGTTTGGGTCGTAAAAAGATTATTGTCACAATTCATAATTCAATGAATAAGTCTTACTATTTGAATACTAATAGAATCAATAAATTCTTTTTAAATAGAATGCTTAAATCTGACAAGGTGACTTGGATTACTGTTAGTGAACAAGGGAAACAGCAGTTAATGTCTTTTCCGATAGTACCTGTTAATCCTGTTTTTGTCATTCCGCCTTATATTCCTTATTCGGAAAAGACATATCTCCCTCTTGCTGATGAAATGCAATCTTATCTTTCGTTGCACGAAAAGAACATAGCTTTTTATGGGCATAGTTTTATGTTAAATGAAGGAGTAGATATATATGGTTTTCAAACTGTCTTGAAAATGTATGCATCTGTCCTGAAGAGCACATCTCGTAACATAGGATTTGTTTTATGTCTGGCTGATTCTTCTAATTCAGATAGGATAAAAGAACTTCATGATTATGCTGGGAAGCTTGGGATAGACGATAAAATATTTTGGCAAATAGGAGCAATAGATAATATCAGAACCTTATGGCGTAATGTGGATATTTATGTGCGACCGACTTCTACAGACGGAGATAGTGTTGCAGTAAGAGAAGTAATAGACGAGGGTACAATTGTTATTGCAAGTGATGTATGTATTCGCCCAGAAGGAGTTATTATTTACAAATATGGAGATGATGAAAGTTTTAATTCAGCAGTAATTGCAAATCTTAATAGGAATAAAGATATGGTGAGTCCCAATTATCAGTTTTATTATAAAATGAAAGAAATCTACCAATCATTATTAAGTTATTAATTTATGAAAATAGCATATTTGACTGCTTATTTAGGCAAAGAGTTTATGGAACGTTATGGTAAAGGAAAGAAATTTGCCCTTTCAGGTCCATTAAAATCTTTGGGTATAGCTCGAGGAATGATGTCCGCTGGCCATGAGGTAGTAATTTATAGTCCTGGTGTGACTACTTGTAATATGAAAATACCTGCTTTTGTTGAATATGAAAATTATCCGGAAGGAAAATTGACAATAAAATATTGTGATATTCTTTCAAAGAGAAGATGTGATCCAATAAATCAGCTACGTATTGCAAAATGTCTTAAATTGGAACATCGTAAAGAGCAATTTGATGTTGTTGTATATTACAATATCACATTAGCTGCGGCGATTCTTGTCAAGAGCCTTGATAATTGCTTAAAGGTGTTGGAATATGAAGATAATATTTTTAATAAAGCACTTGTTGGTGATAGAAATAATTTCGTATGGATAAAAAGAAAATTGTATAATCGGATTATTAGCCGTACAGATGGAATAATGGCCGTTTGTGATGGTTTAATGCTGCCAGAAATTCAGCATCGTGTTTTAACTCCTGGAATTATTAATGAAGAGGTTGTAAATAATGTTAGTACACGTGTTAATAAGTTAAAAGAGGGAAAGTTGGTTACGATTATATTAACAGGAGGAATTCATTATAGCAAGGGGGGAGATCTTTTAGTAAAAGCAATGAAGTATATTAAAACTCCTTGTGTTGTTAAAGTATATGGTAATTGTAATTTGGATGATAATTTTAAACAATTGATTAAGGAAGTCCCTTCCATTCATAAATTTGAATTTAATGGCTATATGCAACATGCTGAACTGATTAGTACTTTGGACAGAGATGCGGATATTCTGATTAACACAACTCGTAGTATGGGGGTAGGAGCACAAGCAGCTGGTTTCCCATTTAAAATGATGGAATATGCAAGTACTGGCCGTCCAATTGTTAGTAGCGAAATTGGTAAATTGGATGATAATTATAATAGCTATATCTCATATTACGAGGGTGAAGCTCCAGAAGCTATTGCGGTTGTGATAGAAAATGTTATAGTAAACTATGATGAAAAAGTCAATCTAGCTCTTAAGTTACAAAAGAGGGTTCTTCAAGAATATACTATTGATGGCATCGGAAAGAATTTGAATGCTTTTTTTAAATCTATGCAGAAATGAATAGAGATAAGTGGAGAAGTAATCGTATAATTCGTACTATAATATTCCGTTGTCGTAGTTTCATGGAGAAAAGAAGTTTCTCCAGGGGACGAAATAATAAAATTTTGAATAAAGGAGTTAGGGTTACTTCTCGTATTCAGATTGATGGTGAAGACAATGTCGTTTTTTGTGAAAACAGATCGGTCTTGTACAATTGTTTGGTGAAAATTAAAGGTAGAGGTAATAGGATAATTCTTCGTGAAGGAGCTTACCTTTCTGGAGTGGAGCTCTTTGTTCAAGATAATGAGTGTACAATAGAAATTGGTAAAAATACTTTTGTAGGACATCATACCCACTTGGCTTGCACAGAAGACGGTAGTATTTTACAAATTGGTGATAATTGTATGTTATCGTCCTATGTACAGCTTAGAACAGGAGATAGTCATTCCATATTGAATGCAGATGGGAATAGAATTAATCAAGCATCCAATGTAATAATTGGAAATCATTGTTGGCTTGGAGAAGGTTGCAAAGTGCTTAAAGGGGTATCTTTGGGAGAGGATGTTATAGTGAGTACTGGAGCTATCGTGACTAAATCTTATGATTCTAATGTGCTTCTTGGTGGAGTTCCTGCCAAAATATTAAAACAAGGTGTAAATTGGGATGCTAACAGATTATAATTGTGGATTACAATGTATAATAATGTACAGATTAAACGACTAACAAATGGGCCAAAACATCATTTATTTGGTTTTCATGATTTATTGATATCAAATGGAAATAATGATAAGTTTTTATCATTAGAGGTTGATACGATCAATCGTCCGCCACTTCCGTGTGAGTTATTTGGAGTAGGTTATGTAAAAGAGGGACGATATTTACGAATCGGAGAAACTACAGCTCTTAATTATCCGCAAGGTGCAAGACAACAGTGGGTAGGTGAAACAGACTGTTTTACTGTTAATAATCGTGTTGGTGATATTTGGGGCACAGACCTGTATGATACTGACTCAAATCAATTAATTGATCGTTTTGCTGCTACTACTCATATGTTGAGTAAAGATGGAAAATATGCTTATGGTCTTGATTATGCACGTCTTTTCCGTTTGGGAGGCTATGGTTATAGTGGGATTGATGATAAAGGAGCTAATGATGCTGTCCCCATGGATTCTGGAATAACCAAGATGAATTTACAAACTAAGGAAATTTCTCTACTTGTAAGTGTTAAACAGGTAGCAGAATGTGGGGTTAAATCGATAGCGGGCATTTCACATCATTATCTTACCCATCTATGCTTAAATCCATCAAATACTCGTGTGGCATTTCTTCATAGGTATTTTATGTCTGATGGAGGTATGATGACTCGCCTAATGACGGTTGGAGTAGATGGTACCGAACTCAGATGTTTAGCTCAAGGTTTTCTCAGTCATTTTGATTGGCAGAGTGATGACACTATTTATATCTTCGGAAGAGCAAATAGTTCAATAGATGCCATTAGAAATAATCCTATTTTAAGCCATCCATTGATGCAAAAGCCTATGCGATTAGCCAAAAAGGTAGTTAAGTCTATACTTAATTATGGTAGCGCAGGAGGAGTTGTCAACTCAGGAAAAAGTTTTCTTCTGATAAAAGATTCTGAACAACCTGCTATTACTCCTTTTGCCCAAGGCTTAATTGTTGAAGATGGACACCCGATGACTAATCCATTGAATAGTGATTGGTGTGTAAATGATACTTATCCGAACTCTGAAGGCATTAGAACTTTAATGTTATACCAATTTAGTGAGAACCATAGAATGGACTTGGGGCTATTTAAAATGATATTTGACAGACCGGATATGTCTTTGAAAGATAATTTTTTTGAAAGAGTGGATCCTAAGATTTTGAGTAGCATTACTCCTGAAGATTTGGCTTTTACAAGAAGTGGGTTGCATTGCGATTTGCATCCACGTTGGTCAAGAGACGGACGGTGGGTGTTATTTGATTCTATTCATGAAGGTACTCGTCAATTATATGCTGTTGATGTTAATGATTTGATCAAATAATAATATGAAGCTTTGTTGCATTTTTAATATACCTTCACTTTACAGAGAGAAAATCTATAAAGAAATAGATAAAGAATATGTTTGTGAATGGTATTTCGAAAAAGAAGATAATGATATTAATGTATTCGATATAAAAGAGCTCCATCAAGCTTCTGTGCTTGAACATCGTAAGTTTCTCAGTCGTTTTTATCAAATGAAGGGGTTAATTGGCAGATTATGGAAACGTAATGATTTTGATGCTTATCTAATGATTGGTGCACCCATGTGCATCAGTATTTGGATTCTTTGTCTATTATTGCGAATATTCTATCCATCAAAAAAAATATATTTTTGGACACATGGTTGGTATGGAAAAGAGTCAAAATCTGAAGCAATTGTTAAGAAGGTTTTCTTGAAATTAGCTCATGGTTTATTTTTATATGGCAACTATGCCAAGAAACAATTGGTCTCTAAAGGTTTTAAGTCAGAAAATCTGCATGTGCTTCATAATTCATTATCATACGATGTTCAATTGACTTTGAGGAATAGTATTAACGAGTCTTCCGTATATAAGGAGCATTTTAATAATGACAATCCTGTTATCGTTTTTATAGGCAGACTTACTCCCATTAAGCAGTTAGATATGCTATTAAAAGCTATAAGTAAATTGACAAAGGCAGGGAAAAAGTTTAATCTTGTTTTGATAGGTAATGGTTCGGTGCGTCAGTCGTTGGAGCAATTTGTAAAAGAGCTGGAAATGATTGATAAGGTGTGGTTCTATGGAGCTTGTTATGATGAAAAAGTAAATGCTGAATTGGTTTATCATGCAGATTTGTGTGTGTCTCCTGGTAATGTAGGTTTGACGGCAATTCATTCAATGATGTTTGGAACTCCTGTTATTACCCATAATAATTTTGCTTATCAAATGCCGGAATTTGAGGCTATACGAAGAAGTGAAACAGGAGATTTTTTTGAACAAGGCTCAATAGATTCCTTGGCTTTATCTATTGAAAATTGGTTTGTCAATAAATCCGGTAAGAGATTGGAAGTAAGAAATGCTTGTTTCAAAGAAATTGATGAGCAATGGAATCCATATTTTCAAATGAAAGTCTTTAATTCTGTTCTTAAAAAATGATAGATATAGTACTACTCTTTAAAAGGTTATATAATAAGATATACATGTCCTATTATAAAAAGAAATTTGGTAGTTGTGGCAAAAATGTATTCTTTTCCCCTTTGGATAGCGTCTTCTTTTATAAGAATATGTATTTAGGCAATGATGTTCATATTGCATATCATGCGGATTTTATAGCCTCACGAAGTAAAATAGTAATTGGTAATCATGTTGTATTCGGGCCTCATGTGAGCATTCGAGGAGGAGATCATAGAACTGATGTGGTAGGAAGGTTTGTTGATACGATAGGTGACGATGAGAAGCTTTTTGAAAATGATCAAGATGTTATTATCGAGGGGGATAACTGGATTGGAATGAATACTACTATCTTAAAAGGAGTTACGATAGGAAGAGGTTGCATAGTCGCTGCCGGAGCTGTTGTCAATAAATCAACTCAACCTTATAGTATAGTAGGTGGGGTACCGGCTAAAATATTACGAATGCGTTTTACAGAAGAGCAAATAAAGGAACACGAAAGAATATTATACGGTAAAGAATAGGACTATGCCCAAATTACTTCAAATAAATAGTGTGGTTAACACAGGTTCTACAGGTCGTATTGTTGAACAATTAGGTTTATTTGCAATATCCCAAGGTTGGGAGAGTTATATAGCATTTGGTAGAGAAGCACGAGATAGTAAATCTCATTTAATAAAAATAGGATCGTCATTAGAAGTTTATACGCATGCAATTGCAACACGTTTTTTCGATCTGCATGGTTTAATGTCTAAGTGGGCAACTAAAAGATTTTTAAAGAAATTAGACGTGCTTAAACCGGATGTGGTTCACATACATAATCTTCATGGATATTATGTGAATTTCCCAATGTTGTTTAAATATCTCAAGGCGCATGATATCCCGACAGTAATCACAATGCATGATTTTTGGCTCATGACGGGGCATTGTTCATATATAAAGAACATTTGTGACAAGTGGAAAACAGGTTGTAATCATTGCCCGATGTTGAGCCAATATCCGTCATCCATGTTAGATCGGTCAAGATCTAATTGGAGATTGAAAGCGAGTTTGTATGCAGATCTACCTAATGTAACATTACTTCCGGTATCAGACTGGCTTAGTAGGTATGTTGCTTTGTCTATGATGAAGTCACTGAATAGACAAGTTATTAGCAATGGTATTGATACGAGTTTGTTTAAGCCATACGTTGCTGAACATTCGGTGGTGTCAGGAGTTAATTGGAGCAAGTTTTCAATAATGGTTATTGCAACACGCTGGACGCAAGCGAATGGTTATAAAGATATTATTGAATTAAGTAAACGATTGCCAGTGGACTGTCAAATAGTAATGGTTGGACTTAATGATGAACAATTGAGGGAAATTCCAGCAAATATTGTAGGTTTTAAGAAGATAGAGAATTTGAGCCAGTTACAGGAATTATATACTAAATCGGATGTGCTGTTCAATCAAAATAAAGATGTGACATTTGGATTGGTTACAGCAGAAGCAATGGCTTGTGGTACTCCGGCAATAGTTCTAAAGGGTACAGCAGGAGAGGAGATAGTTGATGAGCGTACAGGATTTGTCGTACAAGATTATTATCAAGTGATAGATATTATCCCGAATTTAAGGAAGTTGAATAAGGAAAATATGGCTAAATTATGTAGAGAGCGAGTGTTGCAAATGTTTGACTCTCGTAAACAATTTCAGAAGTTTTTGGATTTGTATAACCAATTGTTACAAAATAGAAAAAATTAGTGATAATGAGATCACTTATTATTTCATTGAATTTTAATCCGGGACATGTTAGTCATATGCTTGCAAGTTATAAGCAATGTGAAGATCTGGGTTATGAATCAGTTTATTACGTTAATAAAAAGTTCGTGCCTTTTTTACCACAAAAAAGTAACTTGAGCCTATTTGGCGGAGATAATTGTCCGAAGGCAGATTTGGCGATATTCTTATTTCCAAGTGAAAAAAATTTACCTTTGATTTGGAAATTAAAAAGAAAGGGAACAAAAATAGTATATATTTTTCATGAGCCATTAGCTCCTTTGTCAGTTTACAAGAATGCTGGATTCTCAACTAAATATCTTGCAAGACTTTGGGTAATTGATCATATAAGTGCTTTGACTGTTAAATGGAGTGATATGGTGTTGATACCTTCTCATAAGGCTGTGAAATATTATGAAGAGAATTCTCTTTACAAGAATAAGAATTATTACTATTTGCCATTGATGTATTCTGATGAAAGAGAACAAAGACATAAGCAATTATTGAAAAAGAATTTCAGCTATATAGGTACAGTTGCAGCCGATCACTCTTTTCAGGAATTCTTGGAATTCGTAGAGTGGGCTGTTGAAAATAATAGATTGAAAGCATATAACTTTCTTATAGCAACGAAGAGTGAATTTGTAGTTCCTGATTCATTAAGGAATCATCATAGAGTTTTTATTCATAAGGGACAACCAATGACAGATGAAGAGATTAATAGATATTACGCTAGTTCATTTGCGATTTGGAATGCTTATGCTCGTACCACTCAAAGTGGTGTTTTAGCTAAAAGTTTTATGTTTGGAACTCCTGCAATAGTCCTAAGAAAAAACATGAATGAGTTTACTCACGATGGAGCTAATGTTGTTGTAATAGACAATAATCAGGATAAAGAACAGATTGTGAATGCATTGAAGCGTATAGCTGATAATATTGATAGTTTTTCGTCAGAGTGTCGCAAAGAGTTTGAAAAATCATTTTATTATAAAGTATATAATAATCTATTTAGAACGATTTTAAAATTGTAGATCTTAATGCATTGATTTTTTGTATGTTAATTATATTAGGAAACGAATTTATAAGGGATGGCCAATCTCTTTGTATAAGTCGTTATTAGTGCAATGAGACGAAATCTTAAAAATCTTTGGATCGTAACTGAGTTATTCCCTCCCGATGAGACCTCTACGGCCTATATTTTAGGAGAAATTGCTAACGCTTTTGTAAACAAGTATCAGGTGAAGGTGATTTGTGGTCCGGAGATTTATGACAAACGTAAGCCTTTGGATAAGGATAATAAGTTTAGGATTGATCCAAATATAGAGGTGTTGCGTGTCAGTGGTGTTGATGGGGATAAGAATACAACGAAAGGCAAGAGTTTGAGCTTTTTGATGATGAGCTATAGACTGTTGAAGCAGGCGAAGGAGCGGATTCGGAAGGATGACAAGGTGCTGATGGTTACTAATCCAGCCCCCTTGGTGTTGTTGATGAGTAGACTGAAGAGAAAGGTTGGGTTTGAGCTGAATATTTTGGTTCATGATGTCTTTCCAGAGAATACGATCCCCGCAGGAATTAAGTTGCCTGCCTATGGATGTTTTAAACGGTTGTTTGATAAAGCCTATAGCCAGGCAGATCGGTTGATTGTTCTTGGTCGTGACATGAAGGCTGTGATGCAGGACAAGATATCTTCTTTTTCTGGAAACTCTGAGATCGCTATTATTGAGAACTGGGCAGATATTGATGGTATTCAACCTAGGCCTTTTCCTGGTGGGAAAATCGTGTTGGAGTATGCTGGGAATATTGGTCGAGTACAGGGTTTGAATCGTGTCATTGAACAATTGCCGGACGGAGTGGAGTTTCATTTATATGGAACGGGGGCAATGGAGCAGAAGTTGCGAGAAATGAAACAACCAAATGTATTTTTTCATGGCCCTTATTTTCGTTCGCAGCAAAATGAAGTACTCGCTGCTTGTGATATCGCAGTTGTTACGCTACAAGAGGGTATGTATGGATTGGGGGTCCCCAGTAAGACCTACAATATTTTAGCCTCTGGAAGACCTGTGATGTTCTTGGGACCGAAAGAGAGTGAGATAGATTTACTGGTTCGTGAAAAGGGAATCGGCTATTGTGGATGGCCGGAAACTTGGAATAAAGAGGAGTTGGCTCAGATGGGGAAGAGAGCTCGTGAATTAGCGGTTCGTGACTATTCTAAAGAGATAATCTTGAATAAATTTTTAAACTTGATATAAATGGAAAATCTGTTATTTACAGGTGGAACAGGTTTTTTAGGGAGGACTATCAAACCGATTTTAGAAGTCGATTATGTTGTGACAACCTGTGGAATTACTCCGGAGGATGAGATTAAGATCAATCTAGCGAAAGAGATTCCTGTATTGAGTAAACATTTTGATGTGGTGCTTCATGCGGCTGGAAAAGCGCATGTGATTCCTAAAACGGAGGCTGAGAAACAGCTGTTCTTTGATGTGAATTATCAAGGCACTGTCAATCTTTGTACTGCTTTAGAGAAAGTAGGCGTGCCTAAGAGTTTAGTGTTTATTAGTACGGTGGCTGTCTATGGATGCGAGTCGGGTGATTTGATCACGGAGGAGCATCCGTTAGATGGTGACTCTCCGTATGCCAAGAGTAAGATTATGGCTGAAGAGTTTTTAACGGATTGGTGTAAGAAGCATGATGTCGTATTAGGAATACTTCGCCCTTCGCTATTAGCCGGGAAAAATGCACCGGGTAATTTGGGTACGATGGTTAATGGAGTGAGGAGAGGTTTTTATATGAATATCGCTGGAGGAAAAGTGGTGAAAAGTATTCTCATGGCTGAAGATATTGCCCATATTCTTCCGTTAATAGCAGTTAAGGGGGGAATTTATAATATATGTGATACTTTTCAACCTTCTTTCGGACAGATTGCGGAATCTGTCGCTGGTCAGCTAGGAAAGAGTAAGCCATTGAACATACCTTATTGGATGGCATGGTGTATGGCTAAAGTGGGTGATTTGTTAGGAAACAAAGCACCTATCAATAGCTACAAATTGGAAAAGATGATGAAAAGTCTAACTTTTAGTAATGAAAAAGCTCGTAAAGAATTAGGTTGGGAGCCAATGGATGTATTGACTAATTACAAAATTTAATATGTTGATTACTATTGTTTTTATTTTACTAATTACTGAACTCCTTTATTTCCGCATCGCCGACCACTTCAACATCATTGACAAACCCAACGAACGTAGTTCGCATAAGCAAGTGGTTTTGCGTGGTGGTGGCATCATCTTCTTGATCGGAGCTTGGATTTGGAGTGCTTTCTTTGGGTTTCAATATCCGTGGTTCCTGATTGGGGTGACGTTGGTTGCTACTGTTAGTTTTATAGATGATATTCGTTCCTTACCGGATAGTGTACGTTTGGTCGTGCAGTTTGTGGCGATGTTCTTGATGTTCTATCAGTTCGGCATTCTTAATTGGCAGAGTTGGTGGATGATCCTTTTGGCTCTTATCGTTTGTGTGGGGATTTCGAATGCTTATAATTTTATGGATGGGATTAATGGTATTACAGGGGGATATTCCATAGCGGTTTTATTGCCTCTAATATATCTTAACTATAAAATATCGTTTATTGATACGAATTTTCTGTGGGTAACGCTACTGAGTTTGTTGGTCTTTTGTTTGTTCAACTTCCGTAAACGGGCGAAGTGTTTTGCAGGAGATGTGGGTTCGTTGAGCATCGCCTTTATTATCGTATTTGCACTTGGAAAATTAATCTTGCAGACCGGGGATTTTACTTATATCGCGTTCCTTGCTTTGTATGGAGTGGATTCGGTATTAACGATCTGCCACCGCATCTTGTTGCATGAAAACCTGGGGAAAGCACATCGTAAACATGCCTATCAGTTGATGGCGAACGAATTAAGAATACCACATGTCGTCGTCTCTTCATTTTATATGATGTTACAATTGCTCGTCTCTTTCGGTTTGATTCTGTTACCGATGAATCATTGGCTGTATTTGGTAACGATATTGGTTGTGTTGTGTGGGAGCTATTTGTTTTTTATGAAACGATACTATCATTTGCATGAATCCTATTTGAGATCATTAGATAATTAACAAATAACTATAATATGAGCATTTTCAAAGACAAAGTCCTCCTAATCACCGGAGGCACCGGTTCCTTCGGTAACGCCGTTCTTCGGCGTTTTCTGGATTCGGATATTAAGGAGATCCGTATCTTTAGCCGTGATGAGAAAAAGCAGGACGATATGCGTCATCAGTTGCAGAATCCTAAAGTGAAGTTTTATATAGGGAATGTGCGTAATAAGACATCTGTGGATGTGGCGATGCGGGGTGTGGACTATGTTTTTAGTGCAGCAGCCTTGAAACAGGTTCCCAGTTGTGAGTTCTTTCCGATGGAAGCGACCCGTACGAATGTGGAAGGGACGGAGAACGTGCTGCTTTCGGCTATCGAGCATGGCGTGAAGAATGTGGTGGTCCTTTCTACGGATAAAGCCGCTTACCCGATCAATGCGATGGGGATTTCCAAAGCGTTGATGGAAAAGGTGGCGATTGCCAAAGGACGTGAGCTGGGCGAGGGGGCGCAGACGACGATCTGCTGCACGCGCTACGGGAATGTGATGGCGAGCCGGGGTTCTGTGATCCCTCTGTGGGTGGAACAGATGGAACAGGGTAAACCGATCACGATTACCGACCCGGAGATGACGCGTTTCATGATGACGCTGGATGATGCGGTCGACCTGGTGGTCTATGCGTTTACGCATGGGCATAACGGTGACCTGTTCGTACAGAAAGCGCCGGCAGCCACTCTGTCTGTCCTGGCAGAGGCGTTGAAAGAGACCTACGCTCAGATCGATCCAAAGTACCTGGAAACGGAGGTGAAGGTGATCGGTACGCGTCATGGTGAGAAACTGTTTGAAACCCTTGTGACACGTGAGGAGATGGCGAAAGCGATCGATATGGGCGACTATTACCGTATCCCTTGCGATACACGCGATCTGAACTACGACAAGTTCTTTACCGAAGGAAGCGAATGCCTGTCCAAGATTGAGGACTATCACAGCCATAACACGACTCGTCTGGATGTCGAAGGAATGAAAAAACTATTACTCCGCCTACGTTTTATTCAGGAAGATCTCGGTTTGATCGAACGGGCAAAACCGAGAGAAATCAGAAGCGAATAAACCTGCTTCGTGCCAATCCTCGAAACTTCACACTTAAAATTTAAAAGACATGAACATATTAGTTACTGGCGCCAAAGGATTCGTCGGTCGAAACCTTGTTTCCCAACTTCATAATATCCAATCGGGGAAAGCACGGAATTATCCTGTTTCGGGAACTGATCTAAAGGTCTTCGAATATGATATAGACAGCGATCCGGCTGAGTTGGATGTCTATTGTAAGAAAGCAGATTTCGTCTTTAACCTGGCGGGTGTGAACCGTCCGAAAGATCAGGTGGAATTTATGAAGGGTAACTTCGGTTTTGCATCTACTTTACTGGATACATTGAAAAAGTATAACAATACTTGCCCGGTGATGATCTCGTCATCTACGCAGGCGGCATTGGATAATCCGTATGGCGAATCGAAAAGGGCAGGAGAGAACCTGTTGTTCGAGTATGCGAAAGAAACCGAGGCGAAAGTATTGGTTTATCGTTTCCCGAATGTGTTCGGAAAATGGTGCAGACCGAACTATAACAGTGCGGTGGCTACTTTCTGTAACAATATAGCCAATGATCTGCCTATCCGGGTGAATGATCCGAGTGTGGTGATGAATCTGGTTTATGTGGATGATGTAGTAGACGAATTGATTGCCGCTTTATCTGGTAATGAACATCATGAAGGAGATTATTGTGCAGTACCAGTCGTTCATACGATTACGTTAGGAGGTATTGTTGATCTGCTTTATTCATTCAAAGAGATGCCGGGTAACTTAGGTGTACCCGATCTGGGTGATCCTTTCACGAAGAAGCTCTATTCGACCTATCTGTCTTATTTACCGAAAGAGAAGTTCATCTATCCGGTACAGATGAAGACGGATGACCGGGGTAGCTTCACTGAGATCATCCGTACGCCGGACAGGGGCCAGTTCTCGGTGAACATCTCCAAGCCCGGTGTCACCAAGGGACAGCATTGGCACCACACCAAGAATGAAAAGTTTGTGGTGGTGAGCGGTCACGGTCTGATCCGGCTGCGTAAGATCGGGACGGACGAAGTGATCGACTTTGAGGTCAGTGGCGAGAAGATCGAAGTGGTGGAAATGATCCCCGGATACACCCACAACATCATCAACCTTTCGGACACCGAAGAGCTGGTGACCTTCATGTGGGCCAACGAACCGTTCGATCCGAACCGCCCGGATACTTATTTTGAAGAAGTGTAAAAACAGGAAATCATGAGCAAACTAAAATTAATGACTATAATCGGTACCCGTCCGGAAATCATCCGGTTGGCTGCCGTGATAAAGCGTTGCGATCGATATTTCGATCAGGTCCTGGTGCATACCGGGCAGAATTATGATTATACATTGAATCAGGTTTTCTTTGATGATTTGGGCCTTCGTGCTCCGAATTATTATCTGGATGCCGTAGGGAAAGACCTGGGAGAGACAATCGGCAACATTATTACCAAGTCGTATCAGTTGATGGTCGAGGTGAAACCTGATGCGGTCCTGGTGCTTGGCGATACGAACTCCTGCCTTTCGGTGATCGGAGCGAAGCGCTTGCATATCCCTATTTTCCACATGGAAGCCGGTAACCGCTGCTTCGACGAATGTCTTCCGGAAGAGACAAACCGGCGTATTGTCGATGTGACGGCCGATGTCAACATGTGTTATTCCGAACATGCACGCCGGTATCTGAATGCCGCCGGAACGCCGAGAGAGCGTACCTATGTCGTCGGCTCGCCGATGGCGGAGGTGTTGCACGATAACCTGGAACAGATCAAGGCGAGCGACGTCCTCGAACGTTTAGGATTGGAGAAAGGCAAGTATATCCTGCTTTCCGCCCATCGTGAAGAGAATATCGATACGGAAGCCAATTTCTTCCACCTGATGAACGCGGTGAACGCTATGGCTGATAAGTACAACATGCCGATCCTTTATTCCTGTCATCCCCGCTCCAAGAAATTCATCGAACAGCGTGGTTTCCGGTTCGATCCTCGTGTGATCCAGCATCAGCCTTTAGGTTTCCATGATTACAACCATCTTCAGATGAATGCATTCGCGGTCGTTTCCGATTCGGGCACGCTCCCGGAAGAAAGCAGTTTCTTCTTGTCGGTCGGCAATCCTATTCCGGCTGTATGTATCCGTACCAGTACGGAACGTCCGGAAGCATTGGACAAAGGTAACTTCATTCTGGCCGGTATCACGACCGAACAGGTGTTGCAGGCAGTGGATGTGGCGGTCGAGATGAATCGGGACGGCGCTTTGGGACTCCCCGTGCCCAACTACGTGGACGAGAATGTCTCGGTGAAGGTTGTCAAGCTGATCCAGAGCTATACGGGTGTTGTGAACAAGATGGTTTGGAGAAAATATTAAAACGAAGGACAAGATGCAACGAATCGACACAAATCTATTGAACGGAGTCACAGCGCAAGCGAAGGAATCGCCTCGCTTGCGTATGAATCATAATTTCCACGGCTCCTTAGAAGCGAAAGCGCAGCGCTTGCTGAACGCATTGGAGCCGGGAACGGTATTACCAGTACACCGGCATCCGCATACGTCGGAAACCTACCTGCTGTTGCGAGGGAAGATACGGGTGATGTTCTACAACGATGCCAAGGAAGAAACCGAATCGACTGTATTGGACCCTCTGACGGGTGACTACGGTGTGCATATCCCTGCGGGCCAATGGCATACGCTGGAAGTGCTGGAAAGCGGTTCCGTACTGTTCGAAGTGAAAGACGGCCCTTATACGCCGCTGGGAGAGGACGATTTATTAATTTGAATTTGATTAAGTTGGCCGGAATAGCCTGGTAAAAGGCTGTTCCGGCCTAAAAAATTATCTAACATAAAACTAATAGTATGGTAAAAAAAGTAGTTTGTATTGGAGCACTCTTGCTCGCATTGCCGTATGCAATGAGGGCACAGGAGGTCAAAACAGACACCGTTCGGGTGGCCCAACTAGACAAGATTATCAGTGAACTGGGCGATTCGACAGACATTGTTGTGGCCGGTCGAAGTCGTTCTTCCAATTGGTTTATCAGTGGAGCGATTGGAATGAATGGCTTGGCAGCAGAGGCGAATCGAGGGTATGAAAGCTTTATTAAGCGTATGCAGCCGATGGGGCAGATTTCAGTAGGTAAATGGTTTTCTCCGTTGTGGGCATTCCGTTTTCAGGTGGGGGCAGGAAAGTTGTGCGGACATTCTCATCCGTTTAATTTTTATAATATGTTCGATAAAGTTCCTGACCATACGGTTATTCCTGAAGAGGCTAAGCCTTATTTTTCAGAAAAGGACGGACGTACTTGGTTTCACCGCCAGTTCGCCTACATGGACTTCCAGTTTAATTTGATGAGCAATGTAGTCCGTTGGTTCACCAGAGACGAGAAACCTGTCAACTTCTATCTCTTCGTGGGGCCCGGTTTTTCACACACATTTGAGAAACAGGGAATCACTCCGGATAACTCATTCTCATTGAATGCCGGTGCACAGTTGGATGTGAAGCTGAGCGACAAACTTTCATTGATCGCCGAATTGCAAGGAACTGTCGTTGATGAATCTTTTGACGGGCAGATTGGTGGTTTTTCTTCTAAAAAGAACCGTACCGTAGAAGGCTACGGCGGTCTGAGCATCGGTATCACTTATAAGTTCGGAGGACAGAAATTCAACCGTTATACAAAGGTGAATCCGGTTGTGCTGGAAAGCGTTTATTACACGCCAGCCCCTGTTGTGGTTGAAGTACCGGCAGCCGAGCCGGAATTACTGGTAACTGAATTTCCTGTTCGTTTCCTGATTGACCAGTCTACGATTGAAGAAGATCAGATGACGAACATCCATCTGGTTGTCGATTATTTGAGAGAACATCCGAAGGCTAGATTGAAACTGAGCGGTTATGCCGATAAAGAAACTGCCTATCCGGCTTACAACATGAAGTTGAGTGAACGCCGTGTAAAAGCCGTGAAGGATTGTCTGGTGAAAGAGTTCAATATCGACCCTGACCGTTTGCAGACTTCTGCGAAAGGGGATATCGAACGAGCTTACGAAGAAGACTACCGCTGGAACCGTGCCGTAGTGATGGAAATAATCGAAGACGAAACAGAAAATAAGTAAAAGGATGAAAAAGATAATATTGATACTTCTCCTGGCAGCCGTGTCGGCAGGGGGATATGCACAAAAAAAACGCGTAGAGTCTACTATTATGATGGATACGCTTGAAGTGGACTATAAGACGAGATATGTTTCCCCTTTCTGGAGCAATTTCTATATACAGGGTTCGTTTGCCGGTCGTGTGATGTGTGGCGAAGAGGATAACCATCTGTCTGTTGGCAAGCGTCTGTCTCCGGGATTCTTGCTCGGTATCGGAAAGGATTTGAATCCGAATCTGAGTCTCCGTTTGAGTTTCGGTGGTATGCGTCTGACGGGTTGGAATACGGGTATTCCGGGTATTTACAAGCAGTATGCTAACTGGAGCGATGGAAAAGATCCGGTACGTGAATATCTGGAATCGCAGGGAGTCGATACGAAGGATGGCTACAAGCAAAAGATGAAATATCTGGAAGTGAATCTGGATTTGATGCTCGACTTGTATAACTTGTTCCATGAGCAGAAGCGTTTCGACCGTCGTTGGGACTTCGAGGCTTATTCTGGTTTGGGTTACCTTTATAATATGCGTTGGCATGGTATGGGTAAGGAGAACAAGATTGCTTTGCGTCTGGGTGCTATTGCAGGATATAATATAACAGACCGTCTGGCTATCAATGCGGAAATCGGTACTTCTATTACCAGTGCGACATTCGATGGCGAGATTGGTAAAGGTAACCAGTTCGATACCTTCTTCTCCGGTTTGGTTGGCTTGAAGTGGCGCATTGGCAAGCAGGGATTCCGTGTGGTACGCCTTATTCCATCAGATCAGTATGCAGCATTGAACAATAGCGTGACGAAGATACGCCGTGAGTTTACTGAACATTCGAAGACTGTCCATCGTACTGTTGCACATGCCGCTACAGGCAGTGAGTTGTTGATTCCGGCTGTCGTCTTCTTCCCGGATAAAGATACTTATAATGAAGAGTTGCAGCAGGTGAATATTTTTGAGGTGGCCCACTTTATGGAAGAACATGCAGGTTATAAGATCGCGGTGATCGGTAACAGCTACCAGACTGATATCAAGACGGCCCGCAAGCGTGCCGAACGGGTGAGAAATATCTTGATTAACCGTTATTCGATAGAACCGTCGCGTCTGGTGGTACGTGTGAAGGATATGGGGGCTGTATCTGACAATATGGAAGAAAATCAGACAGTTAATTTCGCTATTGAAAAATAATCCGATAAAAATATGAGTACGGAATACAATCCCGAAAACAATATCAGAACAGAAGAAGAAAGTACCTTGAATTTATGGGACCTGTTCCAGATATTCAAGGCGAACTGGTACTGGTTTGTCCTCTCCGTCATCCTTTGTGTGGGAGCGGGTTATTTATACCTGCTTCAAGCTCCCCGGGTGTATACACGTACCGCTTCGGTCCTGGTAAAAGAGGAGCAGCGCAAGAGCCGTGCTGCCACGACTTATGGTTTTACCGATTTGGATATGTTCGGTTTGCAGCGAAATGTGGATAATGAGGTTATCGTCTTCAAGGCCTACCGGCTGATGGAGATGGTAGCCCGCCGCCTGCATCTGGATGTGAGCTACCAGGTAAAACGCGGCTTACGCACGGTGGAGCTGTACACTCATTCTCCGGTGGTCTTGTCTTTTCCGGAAACGGAGGAGTCGCAGTCGTTCGCTCTAAAGGTGACACCGCTCTCCAAGGAGAAGGTACGGCTTTCGGATTTCATTACGGTTGACAGTAATGGTCAGCGGGTTGAAATCAAGAAAGCTCAGGACGTAGCTTTGAATGATACCGTACAGACTCCGGTGGGGCGTGTTGTAGTGGTACCAAGCCTCTATTACGCGGACAATTACTATAATGTACCGATTCAGGTAACGAAATCGAGATTGAAATCGGTCGCTAAACGGTATCAGTCGGCTTTGCAAAGTACACTGGCGGATAAGATGTCTACCATCATTAATCTGAGCTTGTCGGATGTTTCGATTGCACGTGCGGAGGATGTCCTGAATACATTGATTGCCGTTTACAACGAGGATGCGATTGAAGATAAGAACCGAGTAACGGTTAGTACGTCGGAATTTATCGCCGACCGGTTGGTTATTATCGAACAGGAACTGGGAAGTGTCGATGCCAATATCGAAACGTTCAAACGGGAAAACCAGTTGACCGACATCAAATCGGAAACCGGCATGTACTTGCAGAATACCAGCCAGTACAAACAAGAAGGTTTGAGTTTGGAAAACCAGGTAGCTGTTGCTAAATACATTCGCGATTACTTGTCAGATCCGCAGAAGGCGCTTGAACTGATACCGGCCAATACGATTACCGATATGAAGGTGGAGCAGCAGATCTCGACTTATAATGAGATGTTGTTGAAGCGTGACAATTTTATCGCAAACAGCAGCGATAAAAACCCGGTGGTAATGGATTTGAACAATTCGCTCAGTGCAATGAAGCAATCCATTATCCGTTCGGTAGATAATTTGATTAAAGGGCTGGAGATTAACATCAAGAACATACAAATGCAGGAGGCACAGACCGCCAGACGTATTGCGGCCGTTCCTTCACAGCAGAAGTATGTGTTGACTGTTGAACGCCAGCAGAAAATCAAAGAAGAGTTGTATCTCTATCTGTTGAACAAGCGGGAGGAGAATGCCTTGTCGCAGGCTATCACGGAAAGCAACACCCGTATCCTGGATTCGGCAATGGGGAGCAGTAGCCCTGTATCGCCTAAATCGCAAATGATATTGATGGCTTCTTTGGTGATAGGTTGTTGTATACCGGCAGGAATCCTATGGCTGTTGATGGCAATGGATACGAAGGTACATACCCGAAAGGAGATACAGGACGCCACTACGATACCGTTCTTGGGGGAAGTCCCGATGCAGAGCAAGAAGGACAAAGAGAAACTGGTGGTTCGGAGCGGTAGCCGCGATGCCGTGTCGGAGGCTTTCCGCATTATTCGTACGAATATGGACTTCATGCAGGTAAAAGAGAAAAAAACACAGGTGATTGTCTTTACTTCTTTGAATGCGGGGGCCGGAAAGACCTATGTGTCGTCTAACTTGGCTGCCAGTCTTGTACTGATGCACAAGAAGGTGGTACTAGTCGACTTGGATATCCGTAAGGGAACGCTGAGCGGACGTACAGCCCATACGGGCAAAGGGGTGACTCACTTCCTGTCCGGGAAGGTTGACTCTATATCCGAAATTGTTCAGAAAGACGGCCTGATCGAAGGTCTGGATATGGTGAATGCCGGCCCTGTCCCGCCCAACCCGGCCGAGTTGTTGTTGAGTGATCGTCTGGATCTGCTGATTGACGAATTGCGTGCGCAATATGATTATGTAATCATCGACAATGTGCCGGCCGGCGTAGTGGCTGATGCTTCTATTGTGAACCGTGTGGCTGACCTGACCATTTGTGTAGTGCGTGCCGGCGTAATGGATCGTCGTCAGTTGCCGGAACTGGAACGTCTTTATCGAACCAAACAGTTCCATAATATGTCGATTGTCCTGAACTGTATAGGGACCAAACGTTTGGGTGGTTATGGCTACGGTTACGGCTATGGATATGGTTACGGCTATGGCTACGGTTATGGAGCCGACGATAAAAAGAAGAAGCGGTAATCATCTACCTCTCTAAACTTAAACAAACTAAGAAACAACAACTGAAATAAGAACTGGCCCTTTTTCTGAAGAGCCGGGTTTGATTTATTAATCTATTAAATTTTTAAAGTTTTATGAACAAGGACAATGAAAAACAGTTGCTCACAACTGGGGTGTATGAAGCACCCAAATGTGAGGTGGTTGAGATGATGGGGGAAGGAGCTCTTCTAGATGGAAATAGTGGTGGAGAAGGAGGACCGGATTATCCATGGGGACGTAGAGGGTCTAATGATGATGAGGAAGAAGAATTTTAAACGGAATTAATATGAAAAATCTTAATTTATTAAGCGCAGCACTGTTAATCAGTGCTGTTGCTTGTACGGAAGAGAATATCGTTGAAGATGTGTCTGTCAATGATGGAAAAATGTGTCAGGTTGCTTTTGATGCTACGACTGTCGATATGGAAGATGCTGGAGAAATTGGTGAAATTCAGACACGAACAATGTTGCGTGAAGGAGGTGAAATATATTGGACGGCAAATGACATGTTGGGAGTTTTTACCAACGAAGGAAAACCTGAAAGTTTTATAACAAAGAATGGAGGGAAGGTTACTCGTTTTGAAGGATATAATAACGTGCAAGGGGACTATTATGTCTTTTACCCATACAATGAAAATGCGACAATAAGCAATGGGGTAATTACGACAGAATTACCTGCACAGCAATATCCGGAACCAGGAAGTTTTTATACTGGTGGAAATTTATCAACGGCAAGAGGTAATAAGGATGAAATAATAATTTTACATAATGCTTGCGGTTGGCTTAGAATAAGTGTATCTGAAGCATGTGAAGAAAAAGAAATTACAGAAATAATTATAGAAGGAAAAAATGGAGAGCTTTTAGCTGGGGATGTTGAGATTGACGTGGATAATGGTGGTGCAGCTAAAGTTTTGGAGTCTTCAGAAAATAAATCGACACGTGTTTCAATGAAAACGGAGGATCATATTTATCCAGGAAAATATTATTATTTCGTATTACCTCCTATGACATTTGAGGATGGAATCATTGTTACATTTGTTAATAAAGATGGACTCATCAGCAAGCAAGACTTAAATTTCCCAATGGTCATAGAGCAAGGGAAATGGAGTTCGCTTAGCAATGGCAATCCCACAGATTTTAAATATGCAGAGAACGATTCAACGGAAAGTTGTTATTATGCCTATAATTTAGATGGATTATATGAGTGGGCCTCAAGGGTGAACGGAGGTGATTATGACTTGGACTGCCAGTTGATGGCCAGTTTTGATTTCGGAGAACGTACATGGATTCCTGTAGGAACGAAAGAGCATCCGTATGTCGGCACTTTTGAGGGTAACGGAAGAGAATTACGAAATTTGAAGGTAGACAGTGATTTGGATTGTGTCGGGTTCTTTGGAGCGATAGGACCTGTCAATCGAAATGAAGGAAAAGATGAGGTAGATGAAGTCAAGATCTCCAATATTAAATTCATTAACCCAGTAATTATGAGTAGTTATAGAGGCGATGTCAATAAAACAGATGATGATGGATATGCAGGAGTTGTAGCCGGTATGATGAATCAGGAACTTATTGACAACTATTCAGGTGCAGTCATTGATAAATGCGAAGTAATAGGAGCTTCAGTGTCTGGTTGTGAGAATGTTGGAGGTATTGTCGGTCGGTCGTATGGTGGTACAGACATAATCTCTAGAAGTAGTTTTCAAGGTTCTGTAGATGGAGCCATGTTTATAGGTGGTATCGTCGGTAATGTAGAAGGTGATGTGGTTGATTGTCATAGCTATTCTGCATCTATTACACACTCTAATAATTTTAGAGACTATGAAGCTCGTTCAGGAGGTATTGCAGGAACAAACAATGGAGATATTCTGGTTTGTTCTGCAAATAAGGTAAATGTGATGACCGATGGACGTTATGCTGGTGGCATTGTTGGTGCTAATAATGGTGTGATTGTTGGCTGTGTTTCTTGTGGTGAAGTTAAAGCTGATTTTAGCGGAGGTATTGCCGGTGAATCATTTGGACCAATTAAAGCTTCTTATTCAAATTGTAATGCAAAAGCAGGTGTTGTTTATCGTATAAAAACACAACTTATTGGAGATTTCGAAGCTTGTTATACCACTGTTGAAAAACTACAACCGGTAGCATCTCCTGAAGGAAAGTATAATCTTTGGTATGCACCTTATATTCAGTTGAAGAAAAAAGATTTGAATAAAGTTTTGAATGCTTACAAGTGTGATTCTCATGGCTTAGAAAATTCTTTTAATGGTGCTCATTGGAAATTTGAACAGAGTATTGATGAATATGCAGACAAATTGCCGGTTCGTCCGTTTAAGTATCCGTCGGAAAGTGTTGATTCTAACTAATATTTAGTTTTGCATAATCTTGATTGTCGTTTGTAATGGACGGCAATCAAGGTTTTTATTTGTTTATGATAAACTTATTTATTGTTTGTTAGAAGTTCTATAGAGATGAATTACTTATATACCGTAGCTGGACATACATTTAAACTTTTGTTACCGGATGATTTATCAGAAGTGGAGTGGCTTGTTCCTTATATTCCTTTTGAGGAAAAGCGAGAAGTGGCTTTTCTGTTTACATTGGAGATAAAAAAATGTACCATTGCTTCGTTGCAGGATGTTCGGCGGGATATGTGTCGCTTCAATGACGAGCCTCCTTATTTATGGTTGGACAATGAAGGTTTTATGTTTGCATCTTCAATGGATGAAGATTCTTTGGGTTGTCTGATTTGTACGGAGAAATATTATACGATAGGAACTCTCTATTTACCGGAGACGAGTAATGCAAAATTCTACTTTGATAATGCTTTGAAGCTGCTATATATATTGAATACGACAACATTGAATACCTTAATGCTTCATGCCTCAGTGGTGATCCAAGCAGGAAACGGCTATGCCTTTTTAGGTAAGAGCGGAACAGGTAAGAGCACCCATAGCCAACTCTGGTTGCGTTACCTGGAAGGATATGAATTGCTGAACGACGACCATCCGATTATTCGCCTCGTGAATGATGAGGTAATCATCTACGGTTCACCCTGGAGTGGTAAAACACCCTGTTATAAAAACAAACAAGCCCGCTTGAAAGCAGTCGTACGGTTAGAACAGGCATCGGAGAATAAAATCATAAGGTTGAGAGGTATTCAGGCATACGCAGCTTTTTCTCCTTCCTGTTCAGGGATGCGCTGGCAGCGGGAGATGGCAGATGCGATTCATCAGACAATTGTGGCGGTAACGGAACATTGCCGATTGCTGCATTTGAAATGTTTGCCCGATGAGGAGGCAGCCCGTTTGTGTTGTCAAACCATACATGAGAGATAAGCGTGCTCAGAGAGAAACCGAACGAGTTGTTTGTTGAAGGCATTCGGGAGTTGCTGGCCGAAGGAGTGCCAGTCGTGTTTAAGGCAAAGGGAAACAGCATGCTGCCTTTCATACGTGGGGGACAGGATGAGGTTTATCTGGTCAGGCCGACGGCAGTTTCTGAAGGAGACATTTTGTTGTGTGAGGTCTCAAAAAGACAGTACGTGTTGCATCGTCTGATCCGTCAGAAGGGTGATTGTCTGATATTGATGGGCGACGGTAATCTGTATGGTACGGAATCCTGTAATCGGGAAGATGTTATAGGCAAGGTCGTAAAAATTATCCGTAGTGGCAAAGTGATCGATTGTCGAAATCGTTCTTATCGGTGGGCTTCTGCTTTTTGGGTGAGACTATTGCCGTTGAGAAGAGTGTTGTTGAAGATATATAGAATAGTATCATGAAAATAAAAGAAGGATTTATGCTCCGCGAAATGTGTGGGGATTATATCGTATTGGCTGAAAGTTTGGAATTAATTGATTTCAATAAGCTGATTCATCTGAACGAGTCGGCCGTTTATTTGTGGCAGGGAGTGGAAGGCCGTGAGTTTGATGCGGACGTATTGGCCGGTCTGTTGGTTGATAAATACGGAATCGGGCAAGAGCAGGCCTTTTCAGATGCCACTTCTCTTTGTAAAACCTGGCTGGATGCCGGTCTTGTAGAAGTATGAAATCGGTAGAAAAACAATTTTTTTCCTTATTGCGTGCCGGTTTGTGGGACTTGGATGTGGATACCTCCTTGTTTGAAGAGCCGATAGACTGGCAGACCATTTTGGAAATGGGACGTAAGCAGACCGTATTAGGCGTTTTGGCAGACGGCATCGCCAAGTTGCCGTCGGAAAGCCGTCCATCCAAAAAAGATACGCAATGGTTGCAAAGTCAGATATTCAAAATAAGGAAAAGCCATCTGTTGCTGAACCAAACGTTGAAGGAGGTGACGGAACTGTTACTGGACCGGGGAATCCGTCCGGTTCTGCTGAAAGGGCAAGGTGTTGCCCGGTTGTACCGTTATCCGGAGCAACGGCAGTGTGGGGATATTGATCTCTATATAGGAGAGACGTTATACACTAAAGCATGTGAGGTTGTATCTGCTTATGGAGAAAAGAGTGGGAAAGAGAGTGAGAGCCAGCAGCATTATCATTTCAATCGGAACGGTGTGAGTGTGGAACTTCACAGGCTGGCGGCTTATTCACTTGATCCTTTTGTTGATAAGCGTTTACAATGCTTTGTAAAGTTGTATCTGGATAATGGATATGCCGGATATGAAAAGTATAACTGGAGCAATCTGTTGTTGCCACCTGTTCAGTTTGATGCTTGTTATCTGTTTTACCATTTGGCAAAACATTTTCTTATGGAAGGAATTGGCTTACGTCAAATATGTGACTGGACGCTTTACCTATACACATACGCGGATAAGCTGGACAAAGAACAACTTTTAAAAGATATTCGTTCATTAGGAATGTTGCGCCTGTGGGAGATTTTCGGGTGTATAGCTGTTGATTATTTGGGGCTGCCTCAGAGTAATTTTCCTGGTTATAATCCTCTTCGTCGGACACAAGCCGCAGATTTGATGAATAGTGTTTTATCTGTAGGTAATTTTGGGCATTATGCTCCATCGAGAGGGTTTCGCCCTAATGATTATTATGCAGGTAAATGGTATGCCTTTCGAAAATGGATTTGGTGGAAAGTGAAAATTTTGCGTTTGAATCCATATTGGATTGGTCGTGTGAGTCTCTTCTCTTTTGGACATAGTATAAAAGTAGCTCTGCTGCATAGATAAATAACTATGTATAGGCACAGCCTTCGTTGGCTATGGAACATATCTGACGGTATACGTCGGTCTGTCGCGATCAGTGCAGGAATAAGGCTGCTGTTAGTGGGTGAATCGCTGTTTTTTGTGTATGTCTGCAAAATACTGGTAGATATTGCCACAGGCGTTTCTTCTTTGGCTGGCAGCCTCTATACAATATTATTGATTGCTTGTGTAGGACTTCGTCTTCTGCTTGCCGGATTGAATGTTCGTTTGTTAAGCCAGAGTGAGGTCCGTTTGAAAAACGGTCTGCGCAGGCGGTTGTTAGTCCGGTTGATGGGGGTGACTCCTGACGGCCGATTCCGAAGGCATAGCGGAGATGTGTTGAACCGCTTGGGAGAGGATGTCCGAGTGGTTGCCAATCTTTTAGGGCGGGTAGTTCCTTCGTTGGTTTCCATCGTGGTGCAGTTTATTGCCGCTTTTCTTTTCTTATCACATTTGGAACCTCTTTTGGCGGTTTCAGTAGTTGTCATTATGCCGGTATGTTTATTGATAGCCAGGTTGTTTGCTGTCCGGATCCGGCGTTTGACGTCGGAGATTCGCCAGAGAGACGGAGAGGTTCAGTCCCATATTCAAGAAAGTCTGCAGCATCTGGTTCTGGTGCAAACCCTGGAACGTGAAAGCTGGGTCGAACAACGGCTATATGGAATACAGCAGGGACTTTATCGGTTGGTGATGGAACGGAGCCGCTTGTCTGTGTATTCCCGTGCGATGGTTAATTCCGCTTTTTCAGTTGGCTATGCCGTTGCTTTTCTTTGGGGAGTTGAGGGTATTCAGAAAGGGACGATCACATTCGGTATGATGACTGCCTTTCTGCAATTGGTCGGACAGATTCAGCGACCATTGGTAGAGATGGGACAACAGTTGCCGGGTATTTTACATGCAATGACATCGGTCGACCGCTTGATAGAATTGGAAGACGATTCGGAAGAAACGGACATTGAACCAGTGACCTTGCCGGGCGGCCTCGGTATTCGGTTGGAGCAAGTGACGTATGCTTATCCGGATGGCCGGCGTGTCATATTGGATCACTTCAGCCATGATTTTTCACCAGGTTCCCGTACGGCGATAGTGGGAGAGACGGGGGCGGGAAAGACTACCCTTTTTCGTCTGATGCTGGCTTTATTACAACCTGAAAATGGACGGATCTGTCTGTACAATAATAAGGAAGAGGTAGAAGTTTCCCCTGCTGTCCGAAATAATTTAGTGTATGTACCGCAGGGGAATAGTCTTTGGAGTGGGACGATCCGTGAAAACCTGTTATTAGGCAATCCGGAAGCTACCGAAGAGGAGATGGCCCGGATGCTGGAAATGGCAGCAGCCGATTTTGTCTTTGACTTCCCGGAAGGGCTTGATACACCCTGCTCAGAGCTGGGAGGCGGACTTAGTGAAGGGCAGGCACAGCGGATAGCCATAGCGCGTGCTCTTTTAAGGCCTGGGGCTGTTCTGCTATTTGACGAGTTCACTTCATCGCTTGATGACGAAACAGAACGATTGTTGATGCAAAATCTGACCCGCGGTTTGCCGGAACGGACGATGCTTTTTATCACTCACCGCCAGTGTATCCTTGATTATTGTGATACTGTAGTCCGGATTGATCGCATAACGAAACTGATATAAACCGAAATAAAGTATTAATTAAATAATTCACGTTTTAGGAAATGAGAAAATTAAGTCTGAAATTAATTTTTTGTTTGGCCGTATTATTGTTGGCTTCTTGTACTTCGTATAAGAAAGTGGTTTATCTGCAGGATGTTGTTCCTATAAAACAGCAGGATATCGAGCAGAAGTACGAAGTGATCATTCATAATGATGATTTGTTGGCTATCATGGTAAACAGTAAGAATCCGGAATTGGCACTGCCGTTTAATATGCCGTTGGTCACGTATCAAGTTGGTAGTGAAAGTGCCGGTCAACAACGGGTCCTGGGGTATTTGGTGGATTCTCAGGGGAATATCGATTTTCCGATTTTAGGAAAGCTACATGTGGAAGGGTTGACCCGTCTGCAACTGACTGAATTGATAAAGACGCGTCTGATGGAGGAGGATCTGATTAAAGATCCGATTGTGACAGTACAATTTCTGAATTATAAGATATCGGTGATGGGAGAGGTTGCCCGTCCGGGTAGTTTTTCCATATCGGGAGACCGTATTACATTGTTAGAGGCATTGAGCATGGCAGGTGATTTGACGATTTATGGCCGGCGCGATCGGGTAGCCGTAATTCGTGAGACAGACGGTAAACGTACAATCCTGTTTCATGACCTGCGTTCGGCTGATATATTCCAGTCTCCTTGCTACTATCTGCAACAGAATGATATTGTTTATGTAGAGCCGAATAAGACGAAAGGAAACCAAAGCGCTATCAACCAAAACAACTCAATGAGTGTATGGCTGACCGGAGTCTCTATTTTAGCTTCTATTGCCTCGTTGATCACAACTATTATATTGAATAATAAGTAAGGGTTAAGGTCACTTAAGCAAGAAACTATTGGGAAAAAATAGATATTAATAAATCAAATCTGAGATGTTAACCCTTTTTAGCTCGAGAAAAACAATAAGACAGTCCAATCTGCTTTGGGGCATGACAGATGTGCATTCGCATCTGTTGCCCGGAGTAGATGATGGCGTACCCAATGAAGTCGAAGCGTTACGTATTTTGAAGTATTTACAGGAAATCGGTGTATCAAGACTTTATTTGACACCTCATATAATGGGAGATCTGGAGAAAAACACATCGGAAAATCTGAAAGAACGCTTCGATGCTTTCGCTCGTATTTGTCCGGACTGGATTGAACTTCGGCTGGCGGGTGAATACATGCTGGACTCCTGTTTTGAGAAACAGCGGAAAACCGGCTTGCTGGTGATGAACGGCCGACATGTATTGGTTGAGACTTCATATATGTCGGCTCCTCCGGATTTTCTGAATATGCTGTATGATTTGTCTTTGGACGGATATACGCCGATATTGGCTCATCCGGAGCGATATCTGTATATGGCGGATGAGGATTATCGAGTATTGAAGGACAGAGGATATAAGTTTCAGTTGAATTTGATGTCACTTCATGGCATTTACGGCCGTAGGGCAGCTCAGGTCTCCCATTGTTTATTGAAGAATGGATATTATGACTATGTCGGTTCTGACCTGCACTGGCTAGGTGTGTATGAAGATACTGTGGAGCATCTTCTTTTAACACGGACAGAACAACAACAGTTAAAGGCATTACTTGAGAATAATCATTCACTGTGGTGAATGCGTGGATAAAGAAATAATATGGACTTGAGCCTGTCGGTTTGTTTTAGTACCGCCGGTTATTCCGTTGTGGAATCTGCAGATTACCTGCTGGTCGGTTTCAGGGTAGGTGCTGTTGATATGTTGGTCAAGGAGGTATGGAATACTTCACCGCTTACCCGTCAGGATATGGCGGGCTATTATGCGGAACTATCTGAAGTAGGTAAGAGATATGGATGCCGTTATTTTAGGATTGTATCTCATGGTGGTTTTCTTAAGGAGGCATTGGAGTATGAATTGTATGGTCTGACAGTTTCTGATGAAACCTATCTGGAAAGTCTTGTATCGGGTCGGCACGTAGAGTTGTTTCCACATAATGAAGCCGCTTACAGGGCAATCGAACAGGGATTTGCTTCGCATCGTATCGGAACAGTGGTACAGGCTACCGGTACGGGAAAGTCTTATTTGATAGCCCGGTATATTTCCAGGCATCCGAGAGAGAGAATATTGGTCATAGCTCCGGGTATTACAATATTGGATGAAATACGAAGAGCGGTCGGTTTTCCGGCAGAAGGAGTGGAATACATGACTTTTCAGGCATTGACACGAAGACGGGGATTAAACGAAATACATAAGGTAGATCATATACTGATTGATGAATTCCATCATTTTGGCGCGGAAGTTTGGGGAGATGCCCTGCAGGAACTGATAGAAGAGAATCCGGAAGCTTATGTTTTGGGGACTTCTGCAACGCCGGTTCGACCGGAAGGGATGATTGATACCGTCGATCTGTATTTTGAAGGAAATTTATTTTATGAGTTGACATTGCCTCAAGCCTGGTATTATGGTATATTGCCGGTACCGGTACTTGTCCAAAGCGCTTACGGTTTGGATGGCGAATTAAACCGTTTGCAGCGAAAGCTGGATCGTAGCGGCTGCTCTGACAGACATCGGAGAAAAATACAAAAGAAATTGGATGCGGCTCGGATTGATTTTAATGGAGCCTTGGGTGTCTCTGAAGTAATCCGGAAATTTTTGCCTGAATCGGTGCATAAACTATTGGTGTTTTGCCGAGATTTCTCTCATCTGAAAGAGATGAAACCGAAGGTAAACAATTGGTTGACCGAGGCTGGATATAGAACGTGTGTATTTGAAATACATCATGGAAAAAGCGAAAAGGAGAACCGGAAAACATTGGAGGATTTTCGGGAAACAACAGATAAGCTACACCTTCTTTTTTCCATCAATATGCTAATAGAAGGATTGCATGTTGAGGGGGTGGATGCAGTTCTGTTTCTGAGACGTACGGAATCCTATATTGTCACCTTGCAGCAGCTGGGGCGCTGTTTGAATGCAGGAGCGGGACGGAATCCTGTAGTTCTGGATTTTGTGAATAACCTGTCTGGCAAGTCAGTCTATGACGTGATGACTACGGATTTGGAGAAACTGTCACGAGTGTCGTCTCCGGAAGGCTTTGAGAAAATTGTGGATTTTAAAACGATGGGTTTTTTGTCGGATATAAGGTTGCGTGTAGAAGAGATTCTTGCCGAGTTGGAACCTTGGCAGGTGATGTATGAACGGTTGGTCGATTTTCATGATAAAGAGCAAGATTGGCCATCTGTGACAGAAGGAAAGTTAGGACTATGGTGTAACACGCAACGGGTTGCATATAAGCAAGGAAAGCTGCCGGAAGAACGAATTTTGCTGTTAGATACGATCGGTTTTGAATGGAGTCAACAGGATTCCCGTTGGATGCAAGGATACCAGGCATTGAAAACATTCTTGGATACAAACGGTTGCTGGCCTAAACGTAAAGATGGAACGGTTGCTTGTTGGTGTTTCACACAACGCGAGATGCGTAAAAGCGGGAAGCTGACCAAAGAACGTATTCGTAAACTGGATGAAATAGGTTTTATCTGGAGCCAAGATCCGGAAACAGAATGGACAAAGACTTATGAGAAGTTGAAACGGTTCTTAGCACAACATAACCGCTTCCCAAAATCGTCCGAGGGACAATTGGGTGAATGGTGTTCCACACAAAGAAAGATGCGTCGGCAGAACCGTATTTCGGAAGAAAGAGTCGAGTTGTTGGATGAAATAGGTTTTATCTGGTCTCCGGATCAGCTATGGCAAGAGAATCTACAATCAGTTTGTAATTTTTATCGTGAATATGGTCGTTGGCCCTATAGCCGGGAAGGATCGTTGGGTTGTTGGTGTGCTGTTCAACGGCGTGATTATAAAAATGGAAAATTGACGGAAGAGAGAAAGACTCGTTTGAAGGAGGCTGGTTTTTGTTGAAAATCTGATCCAAAATATATCTCAAATCATGATCCGGAAAAATTAAAAGAGTTTCTAGAAAGGATACGAAAGAATCTAAAACAAAAAGGAGGTGTGTCAAAACTATCCTGTTCCCGCGCTTGATGCGGGATCGCATTAAAACCAGCCATATAAACATCTGATTGATAAGGCTTGCTTTTTTGCGGCCCCGCGTCAAGCGCGGGGACAAGTGGATTTTGACACACCCCCTTTTTTGTGGGCAGTGATGGATTCGAACCACCGAAGGCGAAAGCCAGCTGAGTTACAGTCAGCCCCATTTGGCCACTCTGGTAACTGCCCAATAAGTTGACAGATAAAACAGGAAAGTGACATAAACTGTCAACTGCCAACTTTCCACTATCAACTATTTTGAGCCTCTTGTCGGATTCGAACCAACGACCCCGAGATTACAAATCACGTGCTCTGGCCAACTGAGCTAAAGAGGCATTCATTTTTTATCAGTATCAATCTCTCTCGATTGCGGGTGCAAAGGTACGCATTATTTTTTAATATGCAATAGTTGGGTGGCATAATGTGTAATATTTTTTGAAAAAAAAACTCTCCGAGCTCTGTTCGGAACTCGGAGAGGGCTTCCTGTTTATGTTGGGATATTGTTATTCTTTCTTCAAAAGTACCTCATTTATAGCTTTTTTGAAATCAGCCTTTCCCATTGCACCTTTTGCCATCTGCGGTTGCCCGTCCATCGGGCAGAAAAGGAGGGAGGGAATGCTTCTGATACCGAAAGAGGCGGCCAATCCCTCTTCTTTTTCCGTATCTACCTTATAGATGTCGATTTTTCCGGCATATTCTTCAGCTAATTCTTCTAAGATAGGAGCGACCATCTTACAAGGTCCGCACCAAGTGGCATAGAAATCCACGATACAAGGTTTGTCTCCTTCGTACACCCACTTGTTGGGGCTGGCTTCGTAGTTTGCTACTTTTTTCAAAAATTCCGCTTTTGTCAATTCTTGTACTTTCATGTTTATTCTCCTTATTAATTGAGGTTTATATTCTTGTTTATTGATTATATAACAAAGGTACGCTATTTATTCCATTCCGTTATTGGACATTTTTCCCTTATAATTGTCAATATTACTATATTGCTTGAGTTCCAGTCATATTACAAATAAAAAAAGCCGTCCGGTATGTTGCCGGGCGGCTTTTATCTGTAGTTTAAAGAGCTTTAATATCTTTTGCCAACGGTATCCCAATCGATGATCTTCCATAAGGCGTTCAAATGATCGGGACGGCGGTTCCGGTAATCCAAATAGTAGGCATGTTCCCACACGTCGAATCCCAGGATCGGTTTCAATCCGTGAGCAACCGGGTTGCTACCGTTAGCTTCTTTGGTAATTGAGAGTTTTCCGTCTTTATCTTTAGCCAGCCATACCCATCCTGAGCCGAATAGACCGGTTCCGGCAGCTACGAATTCCTTCTGGAAGTTCTCGAACGATCCCCAAGTCGCGTCGATCGCTTTGGCGAGGGCGCCGGTCGGTCTGCCACCGCCATAGGGGGAGAACTGGGTGAAGTACAAATTATGATTAAGCGTCTGTCCGGCATTGTTAAAGATAGCACCGTCGGATTCTGCCATGATCTGTTCTAAAGTAGCGTTTTCGAACTTGGTTCCCTGAATGAGGTTGTTCAGGTTATTTACATAAGTCTGTAAATGTTTGCCATGATGGAACTCAATCGTTTCTTTACTTATAACCGGTTCCAGCGCGTTGGCTGCATAGGGTAACTGGATTAATTCAAATTTCATAACTTTTTCTTTTTTATCTGTTATTTGACTATTATTACTATTATTTGTTATCAACAATAATAAACTGAGACATAATGTAAGCATGATCAATCTGTTTTATGTTGTTTCTACTATTCTAACATTCCCTGCTCGAAATTTGTTCATAGAATGAAATACATATTATTTATCGCGGGATAGACTTTATCTATGAACGGAATGTACTATCTTCGCCAACCAATTAAAATAAACACAATAATGACAAAAATTCAGGAAACACTGGCTGCGTTGCCAGAGGAAAAGAAAGCTCTGTTTATCCCGGCTTTCGGAGATGTGGACAAGTTTTATACGACCGTTTATCTGATTGCCCGAAACGAGCATGTGACGGAGCTGGAAAAACCGGACCGTTATGAAGACCGCTTGCAGGTGATCCGCCAGATTCGTGGCAAGGTGGAGAAGTTGGTGGGTTCTTTCGGGTTGGACGGCTCTGATATCGTGGCAGATATCGCCAGCGATTATTTTGAAGATTACGTGAATTATAAGGAACCGGATATCCGGATGACGAATGAAGAGTTTCTCGGTATCATACAGAAGGTGGCGAGGGGGAGTTTGTGATTTATGATTTATGATTTGTGATTTATGATTTATGTGTACGATACTATACAAGGCATAAATCATAAATCATAAATCATAAATCTTTTACTTTCTTTTCAGCCGTTTTTCCAGCAATCGCATATAGTAGCCGCCGACGACTGAACGGGCCTGGAATCCACGTTGTGTTCCGTCGGAAGTGTAATGCCAGTCGCTCAACGGGACGCGTGAAGTCGTTTCGTTGGCGTATTTCCAGACCGGAAGCATGAACGTTTCAAAATCGGCCGTATTGCCGGTCAGGCAGGCACTCCACAGAATCCAGTCGGATTTGGTATAATCTTCGCGATTGTCCAGCGGCAGACCATATTTGTTTTGTCTGGTCTTGTAGTAAGCTGTTTCCGTTTCAGCTATTTCCGAAGGGAATATATTCAGATCTAACAAGCGGTCCCAAACCAAATTATATTTCTGGCTCCATGTACCGGACTTATCGAAGGTCAGCTTATAATGATCCCCGTCTTTTGCCATCGCAATCCATTTGCCAGCCATTTCACGAGCTGTCGCCAGATAAGAATCCGCTATTTCCTTCTTTCCCAACATTCCGGCCATCTTGCCGTAGCCTGCCACACCCATGATGGCCTTGATGGACAGGTTGGTGTTGTGAGCGAAATGACCGGCGAAATCGTCTGTACATAACTGGTTGTCCGGGTCAAGCCCCTCTTTTTTCAGGTAATCGGCCCAGGTTGTCAAAACATCCCAATGTTTGGCCGCATAATCCGCATTTCCTTCGATTGTCGCAATGGCTGTCGCGAGGATCAGCATATTGCCGGATTCTTCGACCGGCATATCGCCGCCGTAGGTCTGTCCGTTAGCCTGCGGATATGTGCCGACATCGTGTGAGGGGAAAGGCTTGTTCCATCTGCCGCTTTCGCTGTAGTAGAAGATCGGGTTCATCATTCCCTTCAGGAGTTCGGGGTTATAGCATAAGAACATCGGGGCCGAAGGATAGGTGATATCGACCGTTCCGATCGAGCCGTTGCTGAAATTCTCTTTCGACAGGAATAGCAAGTTGCCTTCCTTATCTGTCACCAACTTGTGGGCGGAGATAGCCTGACGATAGGCCAGGGCACACAGCTCGGCATATTTTTGTCCGCCGGCAGCCGCTGTTTCCTGCATTAGTTGCCTGTCGAAATCCGCACACCGTTTCATCATTCCGGCATACTCTTTCTGACCTTTGGCGAAGGCATCGAAAATGTCCGTCTGTCCGTCGTGCTTCCAGTAGGCCATCCGGTTGTCATTGAAATACTGGATCGCATACAGATCGTCATATCCGATCAACAGATGTCCTGATACGGTCTTTCCGTTTACTTTGCCTAAATTGTCGGAGTAGGCGAGGACCGTCATCTGTTTTTCCATATCCGGAGATACGTTGTCCGCTTTGCCGGACAGCCTGCCGTCGGACATAAATGCTTTCTTGGCTGCATAATATTCGTCGATAGCGACTGTCACATCCGGAGATTGTGCAGCCGAGAGATAGAAATAACCCCAGTCGATGCGGACATCGTCACCTTTCTTGCCCAAAACTTCTTGGTCGACAGAGCCGGTCTTCAGATAGACATACCCGTCTTTTTCGATCTTTTCGAAGGTGACAGGTTGATCTGTCGTGTTTACAGCCCATTGAGGGGTCGCTTCGAGGTATAACTGGACTTCGTGTGTCCGGCCATCTAACGAACGGGCCTGATACGTGATATAATTGTACGGGGCGGTCATGGCCTCCAGGTCGTCCATTAGCATCGGAGCAGTGAAGATCAAATCCAGTTCGACAGGGCCGCATTCGAACGTATAGTACGTCTGTGTCGGCATGACGGTGGTCGCCGTCTGGACCGCTTTATTGTCAAATGTGTCTCCCCGTTTTACCTTCTTCATGATTCCCATGTCCACGTAGGCTCCTCCTCCGTTGTTGCGGCAGTGGGCAGCCAGGATGTTGCCCGTCGGTTTGAGCGTGTTGGCCACTTCCTGCGGGATTTCCTTCAGCAGGTCGTAATCCAACCCGTTGCCGGTTACGGCCACCTGCTTGCCGTTGATGTACAACTCGATGTTGTCGTCGTGCGAATATTGCAGGAACAGATCTTCCTTATCCGTCCCCTCAGGCCAGTCGAACGAGCGGCGTACCCAGATGTCGCCGTCTTGCCAGGGAGTGGAGCGATACGGATTATCGTCTGTCCCGAATGCCGCCTTACCTGTTTTCCAGCCTTTTGCCTCGTAATCGACGGCGGTCCATTCTCCCTCCGGCTGCCCGAATGTGTAGGTCGCCTCCCATAAGCCGGAAGCCGCCGTACCGATAACCGGCGTCACCTCTACTTTGTCCGCTCCCATGAACCGGTATGAAACGCCGTCTACACGCAGGCTTCCCAACAGCGGGAAGTTACGGCCGGTCCAGTGGCGCACGCTTTCTTCGTTCAGGCGGTCGGCAAACGACCAGGCGCTGGTGTACGGGTCGATCGTTACCAGCGGTGTTGCCGGCGCCCGTAATTCGTTTTTGGCAGCAGGGGCATATACTTCGTTTGCGATGCGTGTGTTCGACGAACAAGCACTCAGCAAAGCGACCGTACAAGCCGATAGCAGCATGATTTGTCTTTTCATTTTGTCTTTACCTTAATTATTATTGATGATTTTAAATAATCTTCCCCTTTTTCGGTTGCCCGAAATTAAAAATAAAAAGCGACAGTCGGAAGCAACAAAGTTCTGCTACCGGCATATTGCAAGATTATTGAAAGCATTTGCATGATTTTTAAAATATCAAAATGTCATTACGACCCCATGTAAATCGGATTAGTACCCCATATATTTGGAATTACTATAGCGGGTAATATTTTTTAACGTTTCTATTTGGACTGGGGAGTGGCTGTTTTGCTGACGAAATGATATCGGGCAAGGCAGACCTTGAAATAACTTTTTTTGTGCTTCTTCTGTATGTGTATGTGATGGATAACGCTTATTTTTGCCGATTGCAGCAGTACTGTTGTGGAATAGTGATAAGAATAGTTGATAAAATTAGGCTTTTTAGGCAAAAATCGATGAGGTACTTTACTAATATTTTGCGTTGGATATCTTCACAGGAACACTTATATTTCTTGTTCGGCTTGCTTTTCATCATTCCGAACTGTGTTTTTCTGTTCACAGAGCCTTTGCCTGTTCCGGTGGGCCTTGCTTCTATCGTCATGCCGTTGGCGTTTTGGATGGGAGTTTTGCTGCTGGCGCGTAAACCCGGAGTGGTGGTCTGGTGTCTGTTGCCGAAAATCATACTGGACGGAGGGCAATTGGTCCTGTTGTATCTTTTCGGCGAGTCGGTGATAGCGGTGGACATGTTCCTGAACCTGACAAGTTCGAATGCTTCCGAGGCAAGCGAATTATTAGGGAATATTTTTCTTGTCATCGTTTGCGTCTTTTTCTTTTATACGCTTCCTACCTTGTGGCTGGCTACGCGTTCGGTTCTCATGAAAGACAGGTTGACCGCCGTGTTTCGCAAGCGGTGGGCGTTCAGAAGCTTAGGACTTTTCGGGGTAGGGGTGCTGCTTTGCTTTCTGCCTTCTTGGCAAAAGCACAGTTTCTCGATCAAGAACGATGTCTATCCGGTCAATGCGCTTTATAATCTCTATTTTGCGATTACCAAATCGAACAAAAACGCCAACTATTCGATCTCTTCCGCCGATTTCAAGTTCAACTCGGTCCGGACGGGACAGGCGGATGGCAAGCGCGAGATTTACGTGCTTGTGGTGGGAGAGACTTCGCGGGCTATGGAATGGAGCTTGTATGGATATGAACGCAATACGACTCCGCGGATGAAGGGGCTCGATGGCCTGGTGCATTTTACGGATGTCGTGACGCAATCCAACAATACGCACAAAAGCGTACCGATCATCCTGTCTGCCGCCAGCGCGGAAAACTATGGCGTGATATATGACGAGAAAAGCATTGTCACCGCTTTCAAGGAAGCCGGTTTCCGTACGCTTGTCATCGCCAACCAGAAACTGACCACTTCGATGATCGGGGCTTTCTACCGGGAGGCCGATACGTTTATTGATATGAGCACGTTCAACACCGGATCGTATCTGACCTCGTTGCACGATGCCGCCCTTTTGCCGTATTTGGAAAAGGAACTGGATAAATCGGACGAGGATATGTTTATCGTCCTCCATACATACGGGTCGCATTTCAATTATCATGAGCGGTATCCGGCCGAGTTCCGGATTTATACGCCGGATAAGGCCGAAGGCATCCGCCAGTCTTATAAGAAGGAACTGCGCAATGCTTATGACAATTCGATCCGTTATACGGATTATGTCTTGGGAGAGATTGTCGACATGTTGAAAAAGAAGGAGGTTTGTGCGTCGATGCTCTATCTGAGCGATCATGGAGAAGATATTTTCGATGATGCGCGTGCCCGTTACCTGCATGCTTCGCCTATACCGACTTATTATCAGCTCCATATCCCGTATATTATTTGGTTTTCGGACGATTATCGGACCGTTTTCCCGGAGAAATACCGGACGGCGATGTCTCACGGGGCGTATCCGGTCAGCACGAACAGCGTGTTCCATACGGTATTGGATATTGCCGGTGTCCGGACTTCGGTATCCGATTCCACATTGGCCCTGACCAACCCTGCTTTTGCCGTTCGTGACCGTATGTTTCTCGGTGATCACGACGAACCGGTCCCGTTCTGGAAGGTTGGATTGAAGAAAGCGGATTTCGTTATGTTGGACAAATGGAAAATGGCCTATAAGAAAGACTGATGAGCGCACAGAACGGGCATATTACAAGTAAAGTCATATTGGGATACTTGTTATTGATCCTGATAGCCGTGTGTTCGGTCGTTTATATCTATAACATCATCGAACAGTTTGCCGGCGAAGACGACCCGAACAACAAATCGAGCGAGAAGGTCTATCTCGTGACCAACACCTTGTCGTTGCTCTACGAAAGCGAAGCACTCGGACAAATGGTCGGGCTTCCGCAGGGGGAAATCAAGCATTTCAACCGCACGCTGAACAAGGCTTTGCAGAATATGGATTCCTTGCGTACGTTAGTGTCGAATCCCGCACTATATCCCAAGATCGACACGATCGATATGCTGATCGAGCAGAAGCGTTGGAACACGCGCCGCCTGTTGGAAACCTGGCGCGAGACGAATGCGGAACATCTGTACACCCAAAACATCGAGAAGGTGATCGCCCGGCAAGATACGATGATCCGGCAGGTCGAAATACAGGAGCGCGTGATCGTGCACCAGGATTCCGTGAAAATTCCCCAGCCCCATAAGCACCGCGGCTTTTTCCGCCGCCTTGCCGATGCATTCTCACCGCCTAAAGAGGATTCGACTGTTATCGTGAATACGACCCGGCAGATCGTGACTGATACGTTGGTGAACTCCTTCAACCCGGCAGACACGATCGTGACAGTCCTGAAAAATTTGCAGGACAGTGTGGCCGACCAGCGTAAACAGCTTGTCGACCAGCTTTTGGAGCGTGCCGCTAATTTACGTTATAATAACAGTATCATCACAAGCCGGATCAACCAGATGTTGCGCGATATAGAAGAAGAGGAGATGAACGCGTCGATGGAGCGTGTCGTGAAGAAACAGGAGGTGCTGCGCGAAACCTCTTATCTCATTGGCGGCATCGCTATCCTGTCGCTGATTATCGTGGTGGTCTTTATCATTCTGATCACGCGTGATATCTCCAGGAGCCAGTATTACCGGCAGCAATTGGAGAAAGCCAAGCAATATGCCGAAGACCTGCTCCATAGCCGGGAGAAGCTGATGCTGACGATCAGCCATGATATCCGTGCGCCGCTCTCGTCCATAATCGGTTATATCGAACTGTTGCTGCGCCGTCGTCCGGACGAAAGGCAACGTTATTATTTGGAAAATATGACCGGATCGGCCGACCATATCCTTTCGCTGGTGAACGGCTTGCTTGATTTTCATCGGTTGGAATCGGGGCAGATGGAGATACAGAACGTGCCCTTCAGCGTGCGTACGCTTTTTAACGAAATATACGGGAGCTTCCGTCCGATAGCCGAGGCGAAAGGACTGGCTTTTGTTCTGAATATGAAAGAGGAAGGGATGGATCGCATCTATTCCGGTGATCCGATACGTCTCCGCCAGGTAGTCAGCAACCTGTTGTCCAACGCTGTCAAGTTTACCCACGAAGGGCGCATCGTCCTAATAGTCAAATTAAATTGTCAATTGTCCATTGTCCATCCTCAATTGTCCATTACCGTCTCCGACTCCGGTGTCGGGATTCCGGAAGAAGAACAGGAAAAGATTTTCGGCGAGTTTGCCCGTCTGTCGGGAACTGAAAAGGAAGAAGGTTTCGGTCTCGGACTTTCCATTACCCGCAAGCTGATCGAACTGATGGGAGGAACCTTGTCGCTAAAGAGTGTTCCGGGAAAAGGAAGTGATTTTACGATTGTCCTGCCTTTGCAGGAGTCGGAAGTGCAGACACTGCCTGCCGCGCCTGCCATAGAGGAGGAAGACGAAACGGAAACCGGGAGTTTCGGAGGACGCGAAATCTTTTGTTTGCTGGTCGATGACGATCCGTTGCAGTTGGCACTGACGGAAGAGTTTTTGAAACGGAACCATGTGGAGGTCGCCAGTTGTTCAAATCCGTTTGCCGTGGTCGATATTTTGCGTAATAGTTCTTTCGACGCGATCATAACCGATATACAGATGCCGGGAATGGATGGTTACGGCCTGCTCAACGTCATTCGTTCGTCGGGTGTCCCCGGTACAGATACCGTGCCTGTCATCGCGCTTTCGGCCAGTGTGGAAAACGAGCATACCCATTATCTGGAAGTCGGCTTTACCGGATTCCTGAACAAGCCTTTCACAGCTAAGCAGTTGATCGCTTTGTTGAATAATCTGTTGCAGGCGGATATACAAGCCGAGGTGTCGCCCGAATTCAATTTTGATTCGCTTACCGCTTTTGCCGGTGAAGACAAAGAAGCCTCCGCGTCCATTATCCGGACTTTTGCCGAGGAGACGAACAAGAGCGTTTCGTTGCTGCAACAAGCTTTGGAGAAGACCGAACGTGTTCCGGCTGCCAAAATCTCCCATAAGCTGATCCCGCTTTTCACCATGTTGGGAGCTTCCGACTTGGTAGCCCAACTGAGAATCCTTGAGAAGAACGACGAAGCACTGACAGACGAAGGTTGGAAGCGGCTTTTATCTGAAGTGATCCGGCAGGCGGGTGTTGTTGTGGGCCAGGCTGTGGAGCGGTATTTGTAGAAAAATTCCCCATGTATGTCCACAATTCCCCATTTGTAACGTTGTAATAATTAGCTCCTGTAAAACATTCCGGGTGACTTATCTGTTAAAATAGAAGAGTTTACAAAAACAGGTCGTGTGCCGGGCCGAGTTTGGCACGGTATTCGCTTCTTTTATAACGAGAAGCGGAAGTGGACGTTTCTACATTAAAAACCGTTTTAAAGTTACTATGTTCGAGTATCTATTTTAAGTCTGCAAACAAAAAGAGCGCCTAAAAGGGTGCTTTTTTTGTTTTATATGACTTCTTTATCTACTTTTGCCTTTCGTAAAATCATAAATCATAAATTAAAAATCATAAATCATAAATCATTATCAATGGAGCACGGACTTTTAGCTAAGTCGCCTCGTATCGAGGTGGTGGATGCACTACGCGGTTTTGCCGTTATGGCTATTATGTTACTACACAACATCGAACATTTTAATTTCTATGACTTCCCGGCAGCTTCTTCGGCTTTTATGGAGGCGATGGATAAAGGGATATGGGAAACATTGTTTTTCCTCTTTTCCGGGAAAGCTTACGCGATTTTCTCTCTGCTGTTCGGATTCAGTTTCTTCATTCAATATAACAACCAGGCGAAGAAAGGCAAAGACTTTCGCTTGCGTTTCCTGTGGCGGCTTTTCCTTTTGTTCATTATCGGCTGTTTCAACGGGGCGTTTTTCCCCGGCGACATATTAGTCCTTTATTCTATAATTGGCGTGGTGCTCGTGTTAGTCTGCAAATGGAGCGACCGGGCGGTCCTCATTGCCGCTATTATCCTGATGCTCCAACCGCTCGAACTCGGCAAGTTTTTCTATGCGATGATGAATCCTGACTATGTGCCGGCAGCCGGCGTTTGGCGTGTGCATAGCCAACGTATGTATCCGTTCCTTTCGCAGCCGGATTTCTGGGCGATGGTCAAGTCCAACCTTTGGGACGGCCAGTTGTTCAGTCTGTTGTGGGCATGGGGGTACGGACGTTTCTTCCAGACTGCCTCTTTGTTCCTGTTGGGTATGCTGATCGGACGCAGACAGTTGTTTGCCAAACTGTCCGAACATCGGATTTTCTGGATGCGGACGTTGGTTATCGGCGCGGTCTGCTTTGTCCCGTTGTATTTCATTACGGCTTCCCTGCCGGATATGATCTCCAACAAGGCAATGCTGACTCCGATGAATACGGTGGTTTCCTCTTTCCGCAATTTCTCTTTCATGTGTGTGTTGGTCGCTTGTTTCGTCTTCCTGTGGCAACAAGTTTCGACCCATAAAGTGCTGCACAGTTTGGTGCCATACGGAAAGATGAGTTTGACTAACTATTTGACACAGTCTATTATAGGATCGTTTGTCTATTTCGGCTATGGTTTGTCACTTTATAATGTTTTAGGTACGACAGCCAGTTTCGGAGTCGGTGTCCTGCTGTTCGTCCTCCAGTTAGGTTTCTGCCATTGGTGGTTGAAGAGATTCAAGCAAGGTCCGTTCGAAGGGGCGTGGAAAAAGGCGACTTGGGCTTTTTGAATTGACAATTATCCGTTATATTTGCGTAGGAAATAAAATAAAAACAATATGCCGTCTATTCTGATTTTAGAAGATGATATAACATTCTCGTTGATGCTGAAAACCTGGCTGGGGAGGAAAGGCTTCGAGGTCAGTTCGGTATCATCGGTTTCGGATGCGCGAAGCCGGATAGAGGATGCCTCTTTCGATTTGATCCTGTCTGATTTGCGTTTGCCGGACGGGGATGGAATCGATCTGTTGAAATGGATAAAAGAAAATAATTTTGTAATTCCCCTGATTATGATGACCAGCTATGCGGAGATACAAACCGCCGTGCAAGCCATCAAGTTAGGGGCGTCCGATTATATCGCCAAACCGTTGAACCCGGAAGAACTTTTAGGCAAAATCAAGGATGTGATAAAGACGGAAACAGGCCCGGTCGCTTCTGCCACCGAGCCGGAACGTCCTGCGCGTTCAGCCAAACGTCCCGAACTGCCGGGAGGAACGCATAGCCAGTATGTGGAGGGACAGAGCCAAGCTGCCCGCCAGCTCTACGAGCATGTACGTCTGGTTGCTCCGACAGATATGTCTGTATTGATTACCGGTTCGAGCGGTACGGGGAAAGAGTATGTTGCCCGCCGTATTCACGAACAGAGCAACCGTAAGAAAGCCCCTTTTATTGCTGTTGACTGCGGAGCGATCCCGAAAGACTTGGCCGCGTCTGAATTTTTCGGGCATGTGAAAGGTTCGTTTACCGGAGCTATCGATAATAAAGAAGGTGCCTTTGTTGCCGCCCAAGGTGGTACGATTTTTCTGGATGAGATCGGCAACTTGTCCTATGAGGTACAGGTGCAGCTTCTTCGTGCCTTGCAGGAGCGGAAAGTAAAACCGATCGGTAGCAATCAGGAGATCGCGATCAATGTCCGTCTTATCTCCGCGACAAACGAGAACCTGCGTTCTGCGATTGATAAGGGGGATTTCCGCGAAGATTTGTATCATCGTATCAACGAGTTTACCGTTCGTATCCCTGATCTGAAGGAACGGAAAGAAGATCTTTTGCTGTTTGCCAACAACTTCCTGGATCAAGCCAATATGGAATTGCAGAAAGATATTATTGGCTTTGATAATGAAGTGATCCGGATTTTCCAGTCTTATTCGTGGCCGGGCAACTTGCGCCAGATGAAGAACGCCATCAAGTATGCTACCCTGTTGGCGACCGGCCGCTATATTACCCGTAACGAACTCCCGGAAGAGCTGACTGCCGGTCCGGTTTCCGCTCCGGTCAATATCCAGTTGAAAAACGAATCGCACGAATGCGAAATGATCAAACGTGCCCTGCAAGAAGCCGGCAATAATAAGACCAGAGCAGCCCAACTGTTGGGTATTGACCGCAAAACGCTTTATAATAAGTTGAAAGCGTATGGGATTGCTTGATTGATCTTTTTACAGGATGGGGTGCACCGGGTTTTATTAAATAAATATGATTTCTTTTGTTTTTATGGAAAAATGTCTATATTTGCTGCAATCATACACTTAATACCGAGTGTTGATTTTAAATTATTACAATATGTTCGTTAAATCTTATAGACGACTATTCAATTGCCTGATTTCTTGACAGGCGTTTTTCCCCCTTTCTCTTTTACCGTTCTCGGGTAAGAGTTCTTTCGGTTTGTATTAGTATCTGAAGTCATTGGCCTCTATGCCGGTGGTTTTATCTCTGTATCTGTCCGGAATTTATCAGATTAAAATAATTGAATAAAAATAGCCTTTTATATAATATGACTACAATCACAGCTCAGCGTGCACCGCACAGTGCATCTAATTTCGCTCCCGCAGTAGAGGCAAATGCCTATGGAATGAATGAACGGATCAAACGTCTTCGACAAGAGACGTTCGAAGCCGAGCCCTCCCTGTCTATTGAACGCGCTTTGATAGAAACCCGTTTCTACAAGGAAAACTACGGAAAATATCCGATTCCGATTCTTCGGGCCATGAATTTTTATGAGATCTGCAAGCAGAAGACGATCTATATCGGCAAGGACGAACTGATCGTGGGCGAACGCGGACCGAAACCGAAATGCGTGCCGACTTTCCCGGAACTGACCTGCCATAGTGTGGAGGATCTGCATGTCTTGAACACACGTGAATTGCAGCGTTATACGATCAGCCAGGAAGACATCGACACGTATGAACGCGAAGTGATCCCTTACTGGAAAGGGCGTACCCAGCGAGAACGTATCTTCAGCCATGTGCCTCAGGAGTGGAAGGATGCCTATGAGGTGGGGATGTTTACCGAATTTATGGAACAACGCGCTCCGGGACATACCGCTTTGGACGGAAAGGTGTATAAGTACGGACTGCTGGATTTGAAAGAACGTATCCGGAAAGAACTGGACGGGCTCGATTTCATGAACGATCCCGAAGCGACCGACAAGCAGGAGGAGCTGACTGCCATGTCCATCTCGTGCGACGCCGCCATCTTGTTTGCCGAACGACATGCGGACCTCGCCGATGAAATGTCGCTGACGGAGAAAGACCCGAAACGGGCGGCCGAGTTACGCCGTATTGCCGAAGTTTGCCGCCAGGTTCCGGCCCATGCTCCCCGCAACTATTGGGAGGCGATCCAGATGTATTGGTTCGTCCACTTAGGGACGATCACCGAACTGAACGGTTGGGACGCGATGAATCCCGGTCATTTCGACCAGCATCTGGCTCCTTTCTACGAAAAGGGGATTGCCGACGGTACGTTGACACGCGACGAGGCAAAAGAATTGATGTCCTGTTTCTTCATTAAGGTGAACAACCACACGGCTCCTCCCAAAGTCGGCATCACGGCTAAGGAAAGCGGTACGTATAATGATTTTACGAACCTGAATATCGGCGGTGTGAAAGCCGATGGTAGCGACGGGGTGAGCGAGGTCTCCTATATCATGCTCGAAACGATCGAAGAACTGCATATCCTGCAACCCGGCAGTGCGATCCATATCAGTGCCCGCACACCGGAACGTTTTCTGCGTGCCGGTTGCAAGGTGATCCGCCAGGGACATGGCTATCCGTCCGTGTTCAATCCGGATGTGTATATCCAGGAGTTGATGCGCCAGGGAAAATCGTTGCAGGATGCACGCGAAGGCGGTTGCAGCGGTTGTATCGAGGTCGGGGCGTTCGGCAAGGAGGCGTATGTGCTGACCGGTTACCTGAATGTGCCAAAGATTTTGGAAGTGACGCTCCACAACGGTGTCGATCCGGTTTCCGGGCGTAAGGTCGGATTGGAGACGGGCGATCCGCGCGGTTTCGGCAGCTATGACGAACTATATGCTGCCTTTATGAAGCAGGTCCGCTACTTTGTGGATATGAAGGTGCGTGTCAGCAACTATATCGACCGTATGTTTGCCAAGTATGCACCGGCCACCTTCCTGTCTCTCTTCATCGACGATTGCATAGCGAAAGGACGGGACTATTACAACTGCGGCCCGCGCTATAATACGACCTATATCCAGTGTACGGGACTCGGTACGATTACCGACAGCCTGGCGACGCTGAAAAAACATATATTCGAAGATAAACGCTGGTCGATGGACGAACTGCTGAAAGCGATGGCCGATAATTTCGAAGGGGCCGAGGCGATGAGACAGACGATCCTGAACCGCACGCCATTCTTCGGAAACGATGACGAATATGCCGACAGTATTGCTGTGAAGGTGTTCGACGATCTCTATGATACGATCGAAGGAAAGCCGAATACGAAAGGCGAATGTTTCCATCTGAATATGCTGTCTACCACCTGTCACGTATATTTCGGCAAGGTGATGGGGGCGACTCCTAACGGACGCTTGGCCGGGCGTGCCATCTCGGACGGCACATCTCCGTCTCATGGCGCCGATACGCACGGGCCGTCTGCCGTCATCAAGTCGCTCGGCAAGCTTGACCAGGTGAAGAGTGGAGGAACGTTGCTGAACCAGCGTTTCCTGCCGAGCCTGCTGAAGCGCGAGGAGGATATCTCCAAGTTGTCTTCGTTGATCCGCAGCTATTTCGCTTTGGGCGGACATCACATCCAGTTCAATATCGTCGATACGGAGACGCTTTATGCTGCCCAGAAATGTCCGGAAGATTATCGCGACCTTCTGGTCCGCGTAGCCGGTTACAGCGATTATTTCAATGACATGAATGCCGATCTGCAGGCGGATGTGATCATGCGGACGGAACAGGAAACGTTTTAGCAATTGAAAAAAGATGTTTGTTTTCGATATAAAACGATATGCCATCAACGACGGGCCGGGTATCCGGATTACGATCTTTATGAAAGGATGCCCCCTGTCGTGCGTATGGTGTCATAATCCGGAAGGAATCTCCAGCCGGAAGCAAAAACTCTATACGAAAAAGAAATGCATCGGTTGTCGGACATGCGTCGAGGCTTGTCCGCAGCAGGCATTGACACTCACGCCGGAGGGGATCGTGACGGACGGGGCGCGTTGTACCCTGTGCGGAATCTGTGCCGAGGTGTGTCCGGCTTTGGCGATGGAGATATCGGGTACGGAGTATTCGGCCGAAGCCTTGATGAAGGAGATTGAGAAGGAGACCGTTTTCATGGACCGTTCGGAGGGGGGCGTGACGTTTTGCGGAGGAGAGCCGTTGTTGCATCCCGAACCGTTATTGGACTTGTTGCGCCGTTGCGGTGAACAGGGGATCCATCGGGCTGTCGACACGACGCTGTTCGCCCGGCCGGAGATCGTACGCGACGTGATGGATAATTGCGAGCTTCTCCTTGTCGATTTGAAGCAGATGGATTCGGCCAAGCATGCGAAATATTGCGGTGTCCCGAACGAATTGATCCTGTCCAATCTTCGGATGGTTGCAGAAGCCGGACACGATTTCTATCTTCGTATTCCTTTGATCGAAGGTGTGAATGCCGATGAAGAAAATATAACACGCAGTGCCGCTTTCCTGGCTTCGTTGCCGTGGGAGCACCGGACTGTAAACCTGCTTTTATATCATGACATTGGCAAGGGCAAGCATGAAAAATTGGGTACGGTCTACAATCCGGATCGATATGCTTTCGCTGCCCCTTCGGACGAGACGGTCGGACGTTGCCGGGAGATATTTGCCGACTATGGGATCGAAACGACCATCGGAGGATGATTATTCATATTTTTCCTTACCCTGAGCATATTCTTTTTTCTTTTTGACGATATCAAGATATTTGTGGGTGGCACAGAAACGTGCATGCTGTACGATAATGTCTTGGATGGCGGGGTTTTGTCCGAGCCCTTCCATCAGGACATCAACGCGATATCCTTGTTTCTCCAAATTTTCTTTCCAGTCTCCGGCAATATCGTTTTTCGCGTGCTCGCCGGCAACGAACATGAACGGTATTAATTGGATGGTCTTCTGACTTCCACTTTTGATTTGTGACAAAGCATCGTCGAAGGACGGATACCCTTCTATAGTGCCGACGGACCACCGGCTGAACCCTTTTGCTTTGAGCATATAGTCCAACATGGCGTATTGAGCCGTGTTCGGTGTGTAGGTGCCGTGTCCGACTAATAGGACCGTTCCGTCTTTGATCCCTTTTGGGGTGATGGCTGCTATCACTGCTTCGTAGTCGCCGGGGCTGAACAAAAGGGGAGTGCTGATGCGGATCTCTTTGAAATCTTTTTCCTGTGCGGCGACGTCTTTGCGGAGTGATTCCATTTCAATCCCTTCTATGATGTTGCTGGATTGGATCAGGATATGAGTATAACCATCCGTTTTCAGTTGTCGGAGAGCTTCTTCCGGACTCAGTCTCTTCAGGCCGCGGGTTTTCATGCGGTGCATGATGATGCGGGATGTCCAGGCCTCGCGGACTTCGATGCCGGGAAATGCTTCCGCTATCTTGTTGTTGACGGCGTCTATTGTCTTGGCCCGCGTATCTTCGTGTGTAGTTCCGAAATGGACGACAAGTACGGCAGCCTTTTCGCCTTCTTTCAGAGAACCGAATAGATCGGATTCGACAAAATTCCCTTCCGCTCTCGCAGATTGTGTCAGGATGTAGAACATGCAAAAGAAAATGCAGATAAATTTGCTTGTTGTCATTTTGATAATCTAATAGGGGTATTTGCTATCAAATAGAATGTTAAAAAATATTACCCTTGCGGGTAATTTCCAAAATATGCCCTACTAATTCAAATTAGATGGGATAGGGGTGTCATTTTGATACTACTCTCTTGCCGGAAATTTATCCTCTCCGCAAGAGAGTAGCGATTTTATATGATTATTGGTAATCCTCGCCAGTTTGCCACTCGTCGGCATTATTGTAGATGGCTTTCAAATGATCTACCCATACTTTGCGTATGGAGGCATAGTCGCCCAAACCGTTGATCGTACATTTATCGACATCTCCGTTGTGACTTTCGTCTGTGGCGATCTTGAAGCCCATCTTCAGCAATTTCAATCTCCAGCAAGCATCGGCGCCCGGAGTAGCTTCGCTAAAGTCGTCACCGTCTTCGATGCCCCACAGGTCGTTGTGGGCATGGTCGCCGGCGATAGACATGAAGGGAGCCAACGAGATCGTGATATCTGACGGTTGCAGGTTGTTGTCTTCGCAGTATTTTGTCAGTTTGGAATAAACGCTTTCGGCATTAGGCGCAGGTAAAGGTTTTTCATCCTTGTCCAACGGCCAGAACAGCATGTCGCCATAGTCGACAGTCCCGACGAATACGTTTTTGTTAGGAGACAATGCTTGCATGGCTTCTTCCACTTCGGCGTATTTGCTATTGGCATTGTAGTTCTTGTCCGGGTTGCCGTGTCCCATCAACAGGAGCAAATGTTTTTTGTCGGCCAGGTTGCTCTTGTAATGATCGTACAAGGCGGCAGAAACAGCTTGCACATCGTCTTCATCGTAAACCAGACAGGTACCTTTTGTCACTTGGACATTCGGGTATTGTTCGATCATGAAGTCTTTCTTGACCGTTTTGTTCATTAAGTTCAGATACTCTTCGCCGGGAATGATGTGTAAAGATTGTACGGCTACTTTTTTATAACCGGCTTTACCAATTGCTTTTAACCAAAGATCCGGTTGATAACGCTCGATACCTGTTTCGGCGAAGACACGATTCACACAGGTGTAAGATGTAAAAGCCAGATAGATGTCTGCATCAGGAAATGCCGTTTCGAAATCTGCCAACGTCTGATCGTAGGTCTTGATAGATTCTTTGAAAGTACTTCCGAAAGTACATAGCAGAATGGCTGTGTCGTGCTTTTTGTTCTTTGTCACGAATTCTTCTGCCGGGTTGGCAGATGTTGCATTGTCGTCATCGTCGTCACAGGATGTGAACCCTACTGTGGCTGCAAGTAATAAGCCTGCCAGCCATAAATGTTTAAACTTCTTCATTTTTACTGATTTTTAAAAGTGATTATTTTTGTTTATTCTGAAATTTAACGTTCAGCGAGAGATATAAAGTCCGTCCGGGACTGGTTGTCCCCCGGTTCTTGCCGAAAGGTGTGCGGTCGATATAATTGAATATATTATCGATGCCGGCATTCATCCCCAGGTTCCATTTCTTCGTTTTCAGCAGCGAGCTTCTTACATTCAGACGCCAGAGCTGATAGGCTTTGCCATTTCCATCCGTGATGTAATAGCGTGTGGACTGGTATCTGCCGAAAAGGCTGACGCCGACATCTTTGTGTGTCCAGGCTATTTTCCAGTTGGCATTGTGGTAGGAAGTCGCGTTGATCGGCAGATATTTCATGTAGTTGGGATCGTTCTGGTCTTCCGTGTACTGGGCTTTTGCATCCGTATAACTGTAGCCTCCTCCGATAGCCAGTGACGGAAGCACCTGATAGTTGAAGGTGAAGTCGGCTCCGAATGAGCGGGCTTTGGCGAGGTTGTTGTATTTCATCGTTTCTTCTACTTCCAGGAATTTGTCTTCTGACGAAGTCGGGACGACGGTCAGGGCGATCATGTTGTGTATCCGGTTATAGTACCCGGTCACAGTTGCCTGGAATTTCCCGTTGCTGTATTCTACGCTTGCCGAACCGTAGTTCGAACTTTGAGGCTTTAGGTTCTCGTTGCCGTAATAAGCTTTCAGCGGTCCCATGATAACGGTGATATAATTCTGATAAAGCTCTTTCAAGGTGGGGGCTTTGAAACCATACGAGTAAGTGGCACGCAGGTTGAAATCGCCAAGGCTGTACTTGGCTGATATTTTTGGGGTGAACTTTTGACCGAATTCTTTATGATGGACAAAACGATAACCGAGAGTCAGGTTTAGCCGGTTTGTTATCGACCATTCGTCTTGTGCATAAGAGGCTAAAGTATAGACAGATGCCTTTCCCTGTTCCAATCGGTAAGGAGATTTCAGATAGTCGTGTTGGTGCTCGATTCCGGCACTTAAAATATGATTGTCTCCTAAATAGAATACCCCTTTGACATGGTTTAACCATCTGCGCTGCATGGTCTGTAATACGCGGTCGCCGGGGTAATTGACAACCCGCGTTCCGTCGGGATGGAAAAAGTTGGTCACTTCTTGGCCCGTATAATCGAAATAGTAGTTGTACTGTCCGAAAGAAGCATCGGCGGTCAGATAGCTCCGTTTGTCGTTCAGCCTATATTTTAAGCCTAAGGCGTAATCCTGGTTCCGGTAGAAATAGTCGTATAAATAATATTTCCAGGGACCGACAGGACGGAAAATCCATTTCTGGTAATAAGAGGCATCGGCCGACAAGCTGAGTCTGTCGCTCGCTTTATAAGTGAAATTCTGGGAAAGCGTGAAGTTGGTGGAGCGGCTCACTGTTTTGCTCACGCTTCCTTCTTGCAGATCGTGGTGATACCATTCTTGAGTCGTGTTTTGCCAACCTCCGGTATGTTTCATGCTTGCGGAAGTGGTGGAGTTCAGCTTTCCGTTGCTGAACCCTATTATTTCGCTCTGGAGCAGGTCGTCGTAATTGCCGACGCGTGTCGTGTTGGAGACACTGACTTTATCGCGGTTCTTTTTCGTGATGATGTTGATGACACCCGCGATAGCATCGCTTCCATATAAGGAAGAGGAGGCTCCTTTTACAATCTCGATGCGTTCGATGGTTGCCGGGTTGATGATACTCAGGTCGTTTTGTCCGCCGATGTCGCCGTTCATCCGTTTCCCGTTCACCATGATCAGGATATAGTCGTTCTTCAATCCGTTTAGCTGGATATTGCTACCCATGTCTCCCGGGCTGAACGTGATGGAAGGGGAGAGGGCGCTCAGAATCTCGTCGAGGCTGCGTCCGTTGTATTGTTCCAACGCTTTCCCTGTGATCACTTCTGTCTGTACGGGAGCGTCTTTCAAATAATGTTCCGTTCCGGTACCTGTCACGACGACCTCGTCCAGGCGGATCTCTCTCAGATCATTCGTATCCGTGCGCAACACGGTTTGTGCGTGTGACGCGCAAAGAGAACAACCCGCAAGAAGGGTTGTCAGCCAACATTTCTTTTTCATGAAAAAAAGAGTTTTATTATATATGTGTCAATAGCTTTCCTGGCCCCGGGAGAGTTATTATTGTCTTGCTTGGCAGGTTTCCTGACTTAGCCTTTTCGGAAAGCGGCCTTCCCATCTTGCGGATAGTGGCATGGAGAATGCTTTCTTCTTTTTTTAATATGGCTTTACAGTAGCGGGCACTGTTCCGGATTTCCACCGGATTCCCTTTTATACAACTGTCGGATGGCAGTTATATCACCTAAGCGGAGGCAAAGATAGAGATTTATTTAGAAATGCCAACTATAAATTTAACTCTGCTTTCGTTTGGTTTAACACAACAACTCTTTCCTTTGTCGTGTTTCATTATCAATTTTATTAACGCCAAAAAAAATAGATATATGGAATGGTTTGCCAATTTGCTCCGGCATTACCCGGAGCTTGCCATCTTTCTTACGCTGGCTTTCGGCTTCTGGATCGGTAAATTCAAGATTAAAAAGTTCACGTTAGGGACGGTTACCAGCGTCTTGCTGGTCGGTGTGTTGATCGGGCAATTGCATATCGATATCGGGGCCCCGCTGAAATCGGTGTTTTTCCTGATGTTCTTGTTTGCCGTAGGGTATAGTGTCGGTCCGCAATTCTTCCGGGGATTGAAAAAGGAAGGATTGCCACAGGTCTTGTTTGCCGTCGTGATGTGCCTGTTCTGCCTGCTGGCCCCGTTTATGCTGGCAAAGATCATGGGCTATTCTGCCGGAGAGGCTGCCGGTCTGTTGGCTGGTTCGCAGACGATATCCGCTGTGCTCGGTGTGGCCGAAGATACGATTAACCAATTAGGAATACCGGCGGCAGATAAAACGGATATGATCAATGTCATGCCGGTAGCCTATGCCGTTTCTTATATTTTCGGTACGGCCGGTTCCGCCTGGATCATGAGCGATATCGCTCCTCGTCTGTTGGGCGGGATCGAATCGGTCAAGAAAGCCTGTCGCGAACTGGAAGCCAAAATGGGGGCGGATGACGAAAGCGAGCAACCCGGCTTCATGCCTGCCGCCCGTCCGATCACGTTTCGCGCCTACAAGATCAGCAACGACTGGTTCGGGGCGGGGAAGACCGTGAAAGAACTGGAAGACTATTTGGAAGGAGAAGGAAGACGCCTTTTCGTCGAACGGGTTCGTATCGATGGTGTGATCCGGGATGCGAAGGCCGATCAGATGCTTTTGAAAGGAAATGAAGTCGTGCTCAGTGGACGTCGTGAATTTGTGATCGGAGAGGAGGACTGGATCGGCGATGAAGTCAATGATATCGAGTTGTTAGACTTCCCGGCCGAAACACTACCCGTATTGATCTCCCGCAAGAAATATGCAGGCATGACAGTTGCCAAACTGCGCAAACTGCCGGTCATGCACGGTGTCAGCATCAAGAGCATCAAACGTGCCGGCATCAACATACCGGTTTTGGCTGCCACGACGATCGATCCCGGCGATATGCTGGAGTTGGTCGGCACAAAATTGGAGGTGAATGCGGCTGCCGATACATTAGGCTATGCCGATCGCCCGACAAACCAGACGGATATGATTTTCGTCGGCCTCGGGATTTTTCTCGGAGGTGTCGTGGGGGCTTTGACGATCCATTTCGGAGGTGTTCCCATCAGCTTGAGTACGAGTGGCGGGGCGTTGATCGCCGGATTGGTCTTCGGATGGTTGCGTTCCAAGCATCCGACTTTCGGACGAATCCCGGAACCTTCTCTTTGGGTACTGAATAATGTCGGGTTGAATATGTTCATCGCTGTTGTCGGTATTACGGCCGGACCGAGCTTTGTCACCGGGCTGAAGGAGGTCGGTATCAGTCTCTTCTTTATCGGTGCGTTGGCTACCGCTATCCCGTTGATTGTCGGTGTGCTGTTGGGAAGATATGTCTTTAAGTTCCATCCGGCCATTACGTTAGGCTGTACATCCGGAGCACGTACTACCACAGCAGCTTTAGGGGCTGTGGAGGATGCCGTTGAGAGCCAGACACCAGCATTAGGCTATACGGTAACATACGCGGTCGGTAATACCCTGTTGATCATTTGGGGAGTCGTGATCGTCCTCTTGATGACCTGAAAGGTGTTGGAAGCATTGTTTTTTATATACTCATTATATTCAATTAAGTTATTTCTTTATGACACACAAAATCACTCGTGAATACGAAAAGAAAATGTCGGAAATCAGTCCCTTCGAACTGAAAAATATCCTGATAGACCTTGCGGACGAAAGCGCCCGTAAGAGTACGCATATCATGCTGAACGCAGGGCGCGGCAATCCGAACTGGATCAGTACCGTGCCCCGCGAAGCCTTTTTCCTGCTCGGCCAGTTCGGACTGGAAGAATGTGCCCGTTCCTCCGAATATGGCGAGGAAATGGTCGGGCTGGCCGGTATTCCTGAAAAGAGACGTATCGCCACCCGTTTCACGCAATTCCTGATGAAGCACGCCGGCTCTCCCGGCATGGCACTGCTGAAAGATACCTATGATTATCTGGTGAACGAGAAAGGAGTAGATGAGAACGACCTCGTACATGAATGGACGGAAGGCGTCATCGGCGACCAATATCCCGTTCCCGACCGTATCCTGAAATATACGGAAGTGCTGGTCGAAGACTACTTGAAACAGGAGTTGTGCGACAACCGCCCGCCCAAAGGGAAGTTCGACCTTTTCGCCACCGAAGGAGGAACTGCCGCGATGTGCTATATATTCGATTCCCTGCAACAAAATTTCCTTCTCGACAAAGGCGACAAGATCGTCCTGTTTGCCCCGGTATTCACTCCTTATATAGAGATACCGGAACAAGCCCGCTACTTATTCGATGTAACCGAAATCCACGCTTGTAAAATGACAAAAGACGGCTACCATACCTGGCAGTACAAGGAAGAAGACCTGGACATCCTGAAAGACCCGTCTGTCAAGGCCGCCTTTATCGTCAACCCGAGCAATCCGCCTTCATATGGTTTGACGGATGGTCTGATGAAACGTATTGTTGATATCGTGCGCAATGACAATCCGAACCTGATGATTATTACCGATGATGTCTATGCGACCTACATTCCCCATTTTCGTTCGATCATGGCGGAATTGCCGGAGAACACTCTCTGCGTCTATTCTTTCTCCAAATATTTCGGAGCGACAGGTTGGCGCCTGGCCGTTGTCGCGTTGCATGAAGAGAATATATACGATCGGATGCTGAAGGAACTGCCGGCAGAGCGGAAAGAACAGTTGAATAAACGTTATAGCAGTATTTCGCTCCATCCGGAGGAAATCCGTTTCATCGACCGTATGGTGGCCGACAGTCGCCAGGTCGCCTTGAACCATACCGCCGGGCTTTCGCTGCCGCAACAGACGCAAATGGCGCTCTTTGCCTCCTTCTCCCTGCTGGATCGCGAGAATGCTTATAAGATGAAGATGCAGCAGATCATTCACGATCGCCTCCATACGCTTTGGGAAAGCACCGGTTTCACATTGCTCGACGATCCGTTGCGTGCCGGCTACTATAGTGAGATCGATATGTTGGTCTGGGCAAAGAAGTTTTACGGGGATGATTTCGTTGTCTACTTACAGGAAAATTACGAGCCGGTAGACGTCGTGTTCCGCCTGGCACAAGAAACTTCACTGGTATTGCTCAACGGTGGCGGGTTCGATGCACCGGAGTGGTCTATCCGTTGTTCGCTTGCTAATCTGAAACGTGAAGATTATGTCCGTATCGGGGAAGGGATCGCCTCTATCCTGCACAGCTATGCGGATAAATGGAAAGAATCGTTGAAGAAATAAGAAGAAATAAATAAAGCCTTTGAACAAAACGGGCTCCCGCTACGTTCTATTATTGAACGTATAGGGAGCCCGTTCTTATAGATGCCCTTTATCGGTCTATAGAAATTATTGAATAAAAGGTATTTATATAAATACTATTTTTATCCCAGCCTACATTGCTAACTAATAAAAAGAATAGATATGGTGTACGACATTGACATGCTGAGAAGCTTTTATTCTAATTTTCCGAAGCGGGTGGATGCAGCCCGCAAACACGTTGGCCGTCCGTTGACATTGGCCGAAAAGATCTTATATGCACATTTGTATAACGAATCGGACGTCCGTCCCTTCCGCCGTGGTGAAGATTATGTGAATTTCCGCCCCGACCGTGTTGCGATGCAGGATGCGACGGCGCAGATGGCGTTGCTTCAGTTTATGAATGCAGGAAAATCCAAATCTGCCGTTCCCGCCACCGTGCACTGCGATCACCTGATCCAGGCGAATATGGGAGCGAAGACGGATATCGCAACGGCTACGCAGAGCAACAGCGAGGTCTACGATTTCCTGAAATCCGTTTCCGACAAGTACGGTATCGGCTTTTGGAAACCGGGAGCCGGCATTATCCATCAGGTAGTGCTTGAGAACTATGCTTTTCCCGGCGGTATGATGGTCGGTACGGACTCGCATACGCCGAATGCGGGCGGTTTGGGTATGATCGCTATCGGCGTGGGCGGCGCTGACGCTGTGGATGTGATGACCGGCATGGAATGGGAGTTGAAAATGCCGAAACTGATCGGTGTAAAACTGACCGGTAGCCTGAGCGGATGGGCCTCTCCGAAAGATGTGATCCTGAAGCTGGCAGGAATCCTGACTGTGAAGGGAGGAACGAATGCCATCATCGAATATTTCGGTCCCGGCGCTGCATCCTTGTCGGCGACAGGGAAGGCGACAATCTGTAATATGGGAGCCGAGGTGGGCGCCACGACTTCTCTTTTCCCGTTCGATACGAACATGGCCACTTATTTGCGCGCAACGGGACGCGATGATGTGGCCGAGTGGGCATCAGCCGTTTCCGATTATTTGGAAGCCGATATGGACGTGCGGGCACAGCCGGATTCTTTCTACGATCGTGTGATCGTAATCAATTTGTCCGAACTGGAACCGCATATCAACGGCCCGTTCACGCCGGATGCGGCAACGCCTATTTCCGAATTTGCCGCTAAAGTGAAGGAGAATGGTTGGCCCCGTAAGATGGAAGTCGGACTGATCGGTTCCTGCACGAACTCGTCCTACCAGGATTTGAGCCGTGCTGCTTCGATCGCCCGCCAAGCAGCCGAAGACAAGATACCGGTAGAAGCTCCGCTGATTATCAACCCTGGTTCCGAGCAGATCCGTTATACGGCTGAACGGGACGGTATCCTCGGAGATTTCGAGCGGATCGGTGCGACGATTATGGCCAACGCCTGTGGCCCGTGTATCGGGCAATGGAAACGGCATACCGACGATAATACGCGCAAAAACTCCATCGTCACCTCCTTTAACCGTAATTTCGCCAAACGGGCGGACGGCAATCCGAACACACATGCTTTTGTCGCCTCCCCGGAACTCACGCTGGCGCTGACCATCGCCGGAGACCTTTGCTTCAATCCGCTGACCGATACGCTGAAAACCTCCGATGGCCGCGAAGTGAAACTGAAAGAACCGGAAGGCATCGACTTTCCGCCGAAAGGGTTCGAAGTGAAAGACAACGGTTATGTAGCCCCGACAGGTAAGGAAGCCGGAGTGGCGATCAGTCCCGAATCCAACCGTTTGCAGGCCTTGAAGCCTTTCGCAGCCTGGGATGGCAAAGACCTGATCGAAATGCCTCTGTTGCTGAAGGCCGAAGGCAAGTGTACGACCGACCATATCTCGATGGCTGGTCCGTGGCTTCGCTTCCGTGGTCATTTGGAGAATATCTCGGACAATATGTTGATGGGGGCTGTGAATGCTTTCAACGGCAAGACGAACAGCGTATTGAACCAGCTGAACGGCAAGTATGAGGCTGTGTCGGCCGTCGCCAAGCAGTATAAGGCAAAGGGAATTTCATCTATCGTCGTAGCAGAAGAAAATTATGGCGAGGGATCGTCCCGCGAACATGCCGCTATGGAACCTCGTTTCCTGAATGTAAAAGTGATCCTGGCCAAGAGTTTTGCCCGCATCCATGAAACGAACCTGAAAAAACAGGGTATGCTTGCTCTCACTTTCGCCGATAAGGATGATTATAAGAAAGTACGCGAAGAGGACAAAATCTCGATCATCGGCCTGAAAGAGTTCGCACCCGGAAAACCGCTGACGGCCATTCTGTACCATGCCGACGGCACGGAAGAATCATTCGCGGTGAATCATACCTATAATGAGTTGCAGATAAAGTGGTTTAAGGCGGGGGCCGCGTTGAATGCAGCCCGGTGATAAATTATTGATTTATGGGCGTGGAACATGGAGGACATGGTTATACAAATGATTATCATTCCGTAGGGGCAGGGCTCTGCTCTGCCCTTTGAATCCGGCAAGGCAGACGTTGTTTTCATTGGGCGGAGTAGAACCCTGCCCCTACGAGTCGCCATTATCAATTCATACCCATAAATCATCATCCATAAAAATAAATAATCAGTATTATGAACAAGATTACAAAAGAAAACGGAAACCTCCTTGTTCCCGATAAAGTGGTGATTCCGTTTATAGAGGGAGATGGAGTAGGTGCGGAGATCACGCCGGTCTGCCAGCGCATCGTCAACGAAGCGGTCGGCAGGGCGTATGGCGGCCGACGGGCGATCGAATGGAAAGAAGTGTTGGCAGGCGAGAAAGCTTTCAAGCAGACCGGCAGTTGGCTACCCGACGAGACGATGGAGGCTTTCCGCGAATATATGATCGGGATCAAAGGCCCGCTGACAACCCCTATCGGCGGCGGTATCCGTTCGCTGAACGTCGCCCTCAGGCAAACCCTCGACCTCTATGTCTGCCTCCGTCCGGTACGTTGGTTCCGTGGAGTCGTGACACCTGTCAAAGAACCGGAAAAAGTCGATATGTATATCTTCCGCGAGAACACCGAAGATATCTATGCCGGCATCGAATGGCAGCAAGGGACGCCCGAAGCCCGCAAATTCCTCAAATTCCTGACGGAAGAGATGGGGGTGACGAAGGTGCGTTTTCCCGAAACTTCCTCTTTCGGCGTGAAACCTGTTTCGGTCGAGGGTACGGAACGTCTCGTACGCGCCGCCATCGAATTTGCTCTGGCCAACCACTTGCCCAGCGTCACGCTCGTGCATAAGGGAAACATCATGAAGTTTACGGAAGGCGGATTCAAACTATGGGGATATGCGCTTGCGGAACGCGAATTCCTCGACAAGACCTTTACATGGCCTCAGTATGAGAAGATCAAAAAGGAAAAAGGAGAGGAGGCCGCCGCTGCCGCCCTGCTGGATGCCGAAGCAGCCGGAAAAGTCGTCGTCAAAGATGTGATTGCCGACGCTTTTCTCCAGAACACCCTTCTCGTGCCGGAAGAATATTCGGTGATTGCAACGCTGAACCTGAACGGCGATTATGTCTCCGACCAGTTGGCGGCTATGGTTGGCGGTATCGGTATCGCACCGGGAGCCAACATCAACTACGACAGCGGCTATGCGATCTTCGAAGCGACACATGGGACGGCACCTAACATCGCCGGTAAAAACGTCGTGAATCCCTGCTCGCTTTTGCTCTCTTCCGTCATGATGCTCGAATATATGGGATGGAATGAGGCCGGCCGGCTGATAACCGCCGCACTCGAACACGCTTTCTCCGAAGGGAAGGCCACCCGTGACCTGGCCCGCTTCATGCCGAACGGACAGCCTCTCGGCACTAAGGAGTTTGGAGAATATATCATGTCGGTATTGTAACGGCATAGGAGTTGAATAAATTAAAATTTACTGTCATGAAAAAAGAATATATCATTTATAAATTGTCCGATGCATCCAAAGAAGCATGCAAGATCGACAACGAACTGTTCCCGATGTATAATGTGAAGCGCGGGCTTCGTAATGAAGACGGTACAGGTGTGCTGGTAGGACTGACGAAGGTCGGCAACGTGGTGGGGTACGAGCGTCTGCCTGAAGGCGGGCTGAAAGCGATCCCCGGAAAACTGTTTTACCGCGGATACGATGTGGAAGACATCGCACACGGGCTGATCAAGGAAAAACGTTTCGGCTTCGAAGAAGTGGCCTACCTGCTTCTGTCCGGCAAATTGCCCGACAAGGAAGAACTGGCAGGCTTCAAGGAGCTGATCTGCGACAATATGCCGCTCGAACAGAAGACGAAGATGAACATCCTGGACCTGGAGGGACAGAACATCATGAACATCCTGGCCCGTAGCGTCCTCGAAATGTACACGTTCGACCCGAACCCCGACGATACCTCGCGCGACAACCTGATGCGCCAGTCGATCGAGCTGATCTCACGTTTCCCGACCATCATCGCCTATGCTTACAACATTTACCGGCATAGCCAGCAAGGCCGTTCGCTGCATATCCGCCACCCGCATGAAAACCTTTCGATCGCCGAGAACTTCCTTCATATGCTGAAAAAAGATTTCACCGATCTGGAAGCCCGTACGCTCGACTTGCTACTTGTCCTGCAGGCCGAACATGGCGGAGGTAACAACTCGACGTTCACCGTCCGCGTGACCAGCTCGACCCGCACGGATACCTATTCTTCCATTGCCGCCGGTATCGGTTCGCTGAAAGGCCCGTTGCACGGGGGAGCCAATATACAGGTTGTCGATATGTTCCATCATCTGAAAGAGAATATCGCCGACTGGAAGAATGTGGACGAGATAGATACCTATTTCATGCGGATGCTGAACAAGGAAGCCTATAACAAGACCGGCCTGATCTACGGTATCGGACACGCCGTCTATACGATTTCCGATCCCCGTGCCGTCGTCTTGAAAGAGCTGGCACGCGACCTGGCAAAAGAAAAAGGGCGTGAAGAAGAGTTTGCCTTCCTCGAATTGCTCGAATCACGTGCCATCGAATGTTTCGCCAAGCATAAAGGGACGAAGAAACGCGTTTCCTCGAACGTCGATTTCTATTCCGGCTTCGTGTATGAAATGATCGGATTGCCGCAGGAAATCTATACGCCTCTGTTCGCGATGGCACGTATCGTCGGATGGACCGCCCACCGCATCGAAGAGTTGAACTTCGACGGCAAACGCATCATCCGCCCGGCCTACAAGAACGTCCTCGAAGAACAGAAATACGTCCCTGTCGCCGAACGCTAATGCCTGCCGATCCTGCGGAGTCCCGCGATTCCCCCGACGACGGCAATGACCCCGGCCACCCATTTCCATAAGGCGGTCGGGGTCTGCTGTTTTTCTGCCTTGTCTCGCGAACGGTTGTCCTCCTTTTGCCGGACGGTTCCGGTGACGTTTCGCCGCAGGCTGTCCTCCGAGAAGGAACGGCTGCTCCGGGTGTCCCGGCTCCGGACGACAGCCGATACGTGTTGCCTGCCAGTGCTGTCGGGGGGAGAAAGGCAGATCATTTCCCACTGGCGGATGCTCTCGCTCTCCCTCCTGCGCTTGCCTCCCGAAAAGAGACTGTCCGTTTGCAGGCGGTACGTTTCTTCCTGCCGCCACACCGATTTTTCCCGTTGTTTCCGTACCGAGCAAGCTGGCAGGAATACTATCTGCCCTATGAGCAGGCATCCGATCGTAAAGCGGCATCCTTTATTCTTTTTCATCCTGTTTCCTGTATCTGTATTTATAAGTATAGTCGACTCCGAACAGCGCACCGGAAAAAGTGGATATCTCGCCGAATCCGACCAGTACGGAATTATGTATCTCGCCTGCCGGCGTGCACCAGAAGCCCATGAACAGCAACGCGATCCCCGCCAGCGCCAGCGCGACAGCCACAGTCAGTTGGCAGGTGAACGGATGGTGCATTTTCTTACAGTCCCGCATATTCTTCCTCCGCATTAAAACAAGGGCAGGCTTTCCGGGCTCCTAAATCCCGGTGGCCGCATATCCGGCTGCCGGGAAAGCGGATGATCAGGAGCTTCAACAAGATCAGGATCGATTCTTTCTGCCCCTCCGTCCGGGTATCACGGAAGCCGCCTGCGGCGTCCAGCCCGCCCTCGTAACAAATCCCGATGCTGCTACGGTTGTGTCCCCTCACGTGTGCCGGCACCTGCTCGATGGGGCGCATGGGCACGATCTCACCACTGCGGCGGATGTAGTAATTGTAACCGGCGCGGACGAACCCGCGTGCTTTGTGGTCGCGTTCCAACTGTTCGGGCGTGTATTCCTGTGTCTCCCTCGTGGCGGAACAATGCAAAACGATCAGATCAATCTTTCTCATGATTTTTCAATTTTTAATTTCCAATTTTCAACTTCCGAAAGCGAAGGTAGAGGAAGGGCGGGATGAGGAATCGGCTTCTGTCGGGGAGTGTCGGTATTTGTCGTCATAAACCGCGTTGCCTTGTTCTGAAAGGAAAAAAGAACCCGGCAGCCGGACCTACGGGAAAATCTGCCGGCAGCCGTTGTTATTTAATAGTCCAAGTCTCCGGGTCGCCCAGATGGTCGACGAGGATGGTTACTTGTAGCGGTGTGAAGACCTTCTGCCCCTTGCGGTAGCCCGCGAGCAGGAGTTCTTCCCACAGTTCTTCGTCACGTCTGATCCATCGGGCCAGTTGCGTGGATGCCGATTTCGGCTGTATGTTCTTGAAATACAGTAAGGCCAGTTCGGCGTGGCCGTAAATGCGATCTTTATCCATTTTTGTTTTCTTTGAGTCGTTTTTGTTCGAGATATTCTTCACGTGTGATGTAGTTTCCCGTGTCGGGAGGCGGTAAAGCCGATTTTTCGGCACGCGATTGCTCTTCTTTATATCGGATGATGTCCGTGCGTCTCTGCTCGCTGAATTGCAGGAGCGAGGAAGTGATGAACAGCGCGTCCACCATCCCGTAGAAACGCCCGTAGCGCCCGCATTTGAGGCGGTGGAAAAACAGCAGTATCTCCGATGCTTTCAGACTGGGATATTCGGCCAGTATCAACGTAGCCAAGTCTCTCTGCCGTGCGACCGGCATTTTTTCTCTGACTCCGGTGAAGTTATTCAGATTCTCGATCATGATGCAGAGCCATACGATGACGGTCTGCCAGCCGTAACCCTCTGCCAGTATTGCCAACGAAGGGGCCGAGCCGAGATAGGCCCGCGCCTCGTTGCGCGCGGTGGCGATCTGCAGGTCCGGCGTGAAGAGCTTCAGAAATTGTTCGGCCGAGCCGTAGCGCCCTCGCATGTCAGCGACCTCTTGTTGCCTCTTGAGCCATGAGGAGGATTTCTGCCCTTCGGGCTGCTTCCCCATGATCGTTTGATGATTGATATCCATAAAATCCTGTTTTTTGAGTGGTTGTGTTTTTATTTGTATTTCCATTTCTATTTTCCGGGGTTTTTGCTGCACAAACGGTCGTTTCCATAGCAGAAACCTCCGTTTCCGTAGCAATAACTCCGACGGGAGCCGTCTGTCCGCCGGTTTCGGTGACGATAATGGGCGGCGTTTGCGGCATTTTGGGTGTCAGCAGGTTGAGTTCCGCATCGATTTGCATTGCCGTCCGGCGGCTGATCTCTTCGAAACGCTGCTGGATGCCGACGGACGAGAGTATCTGCCGGTATTCCATCAATTCGCTGTCGAAGAGGCGTATTTGCACGCAAAATTCGATGATTTCCTTCACTAACTTCTCGTCCTGCCCGGTCGTGAAACCGATGTCGAAGCAAAAATCGCCATCGTAGCAGGCGTAATAGCCGTTCTCGCCGTACGCTTCACACAGGACGGCTATATAAATGCAGATGCCGTTGCATCCGTATCGTTGTGCAAGGCGCTGTATTTTCCTGTCGGACATGAAATGCGTGTCTAACGGAAAATAGCCGAGCCCTTTTCTTCTTGGTCTTGCCATTTTAATAGTGTTTTTTTTGAATGTTGTTAAAAACCGCTGGTTAACTTTCCCGGTATATGAAAAAGGGGGAGAATGAATTGATGGATTTAGTCGTAGCGCAAACCAAAAAGTCGAACTCCGGAATTTCCATTAAAGATTCGACTTCCTGGTTCTATGTCGCAAATATAACTTGATTTTTTATGATTATAAAAGGTTTGTAAATCAAAGTTTATTGATTTTATCTACGTCTTTCTTCCGGCGGATGGAGAGGAGATAGAATTGATATGTTTGTATATGTTAAATAATACAATATCCCTCTGGAAATGAACTTGTTTTATATCGGGTTGATTATTAGGTGTTTGCTAAAAATGATGTTTGTTAAAAAATATTACCCCTGCGGGAAATTTGAAAAATATGGGGTATAAAATCGAAATAGACGCAAGGGAATTTCGATTTGGACCAACGGGTATTTGGGAGAATGATACAATAAGGGGAGGAGATGGGGGATAAGCTGGAAATATCAAAAGGAGATATAATTTCGCATAATCCACCCTACAAAATCGGTGTGCCATGATATGAAATGAAAAAATTAGGCTTAAATAAAGGGGATATTTCATATCTTTATGCCCAAATAAAAAATATCGAGAATAGGTGCGACTTTTCGAGATTGCAAATATGCTAGGTATTGAAATAAAGGATTCAATAGATCGCTAAAGAGTGGATAAGTATGATATCTAAGGAAAAACAAATAGAAGATCATTTTATTAATAAATTAATAGATTAAAATAAACAAATAGCGAGAATACTAAATTGGGAAAAGCGTAGCGAACTGACTGAAAAGCGTTTGTTACGCTATATTTTTCTCTCGGCAAAAAGCCAAGGAAAACCATAATATAGCCAAACGGTGCAAGAGTTCAGTTACCATATCATTACCATAAGTAATGGAGGAGATTTAGGACTAAACCAATGTATTTCACTGTTTTGCATTATGTGTCATACCTGTCTGTAACTCACTATAAACTAATTTTGTAACCATAAAAAGTGAGTTATGCGAAGTACATTCAAAGTGTTATTCTATGTGAAGAAAGGCAGTGAAAAGCCCAATGGTAATCTGCCTTTGATGTGCCGTATTACTGTTGACGGCGAAATCAAGCAGTTCAGCTGCAAGATGGATATTCCCTTACGATTATGGGATGTAAAAAACAATCGTGCTTCGGGCAAGAGTGCCGAAGCGCAGCGAATCAACCATGCCGTTGATAAAATCCGTGTGGAGGTAAACCGCCGTTATCAGGAACTGATGCAGACTGACGGATATGTCACTGCCGCCAAACTCAAAGATGCCTATCTCGGTATCGGAGTCAAACAGGAAACCCTGCTTAAACTTTTTGAACAGCACAACAGCGAGTTCGCCAAGAAAGTCAGGCACAGCAGGGCACAAGGGACATTCCAACGCTACAAAACCGTTTACAAGCATCTTCGCGAATTTCTTCCACACACTTACAAGCGGAACGATATTCCCCTTAAAGAGTTGAATCTGACATTTATCAACGATTTCGAGTATTTTCTGCGCACTGAAAAGAAATGTCGCACCAACACGGTATGGGGCTATATGATTGTACTGAAACACATCGTTTCCATAGCGAGAAATGACGGTCGCCTGCCATTCAACCCTTTTGCAGGTTACATCAACTCTCCCGAAAGCGTGGACAGAGGGTATGTTACAAAAGAGGAGATACACACCATGATGAATACCGAAATGCCCGACAAGACACACGAACTTGTCAGGGACTTGTTTCTGTTCTCCACTTTTACAGGCCTGGCGTACTCCGATGTCAGAAATCTGACCAATGACAATTTGTAGACATTCTTTGACGGCAACCTTTGGATTATCACCCGAAGAAAGAAGACCAACACGGAATCTAATATCCGTCTGTTAGATGTACCCAGACGTATCATAGAGAAGTACAAAGGCATGACAACAGACAACAAGGTATTCCCGATGCCGAGTAACACGACTTGTAACAAAATACTGAAAGCCATAGCCGTGTTGTGCGGTATAAAAACACACTTGACCTATCATGTCGCCCGTCATTCGGCAGCAACTACCATATTGTTATCCAACGGAGTACCTATTGAAACCGTTAACCGTCTGTTAGGGCATACCAACATAAAGACCACTCAAATCTATGCAAAGATAACCGTACAAAAGATAAGTCAGGACTTGGAACAACTCTCTGAAAAATTAGAGGATATGGAGAAAAGCATTTGTATGTCAATATGAGAATAACATGCCGCCAGCCGCCTGTTTCCTCGCTCGTCCATCAAGTTAGTACAAACTCTATTGAAAGCGAAAAGGTCAGGCGGCTTTGCCGTTTCGGACTGAATCTTCCTCTTTCAGAGCATATTCAGCCCGAAAACCTTTTCTCTTTCACGTCTGTACAATGGACGATGGCGGCTACGGAAACAAACGACTGACGGAAAAGAATCGTCAATAAACAATTAACGATGCATATGAAACAGACTTGTATGTCTATCTGTATGCGTTTCTAATATTTCATTCAAAACAAGGGAGAGCGTTTTTATAGGCACAATGAAATAGTGGCAAACGGGAAACTGCACTCCCTCCAGAAAATAATCCATTCTTCTTTTGAGGTGTTTCGGGGATACCTTTCCGTATAAATAACCATGCCGTACTTTGTCTTAAAGTCAAGGTACTACGCAATCCGGCATTTTTGCAATTCTGTTAACCGTTTTTTATGATAACTGTACATAGACCGACCATTATACTAACCAACAATTGGGTAAATCGATCAACCGACCGTTATTTGTTGGAAGCAACAGATAATATGACCAACTTAAACAAGCCTCTTATCAATGAAATTTCTTCTATTTTGGGGTTATAATTTCTATGCTTAATTTTATGTTCAAGCGAACATAGCAAGTTGTGTTTTGGGATGCCCGAAATATTTCCGGCGTCCCAAAACTACTTGCTAAAATCTTTCCCTCCAAAGTCTGGAAAGCAGATTGAAAATCGGTTATCGAATGACTTTGCAAGTCTAATTTCAATTTATTCAAATCAATAAACAGGGTTTTGGCTGAGAATTGATGTGATTCGCAATTTTTATTGTAAATCGCTTTATATGAATGATGCTCGGTTGAGATTTATTCATTACATTTGCAATGTATGAAGAATTAATCATTTACCAAATGGAAATGACAAAAGACATAAATCGAATTAAAGTGGTACTCGTTGAGAAGAAACGGACCAACAAATGGCTGGCTGAACAGCTTGGAAAGGATCCTGCTACGGTGTCGAAGTGGTGTACGAACACTTCGCAGCCGGGACTGGAAACCCTGCTTCAGATAGCCAATGTACTGGAAGTCGATGTAAAGGAGTTGCTGAACTCTTCTCTGGAAGGTGAGGTGCAAATGGTAAGACTTGTAAAGTAATAGAAAACACGGATTTGTTTATGGATAAGAATGAACTGGTAAATAAAATACGCGGAATAGAGGGGCTGACAAACGACGAGAAATCGGCATTGATAGGACTGCTCCGAAAGCAAAAGAAATACGGTCTGGTATGGGAAGACAAGCCTGAAGATGTGGAGGAACGGCTTCGCGAGGAACTGCCTGTGCTGGTTGAAGATAGCGGCAAGGCTATTATCAGTGAGGAGGCAGATGCGCCCAACCATATCCTTATAGAGGGTGACAACCTCGAAGCCCTTACCGCCCTTGCCTATACGCATGAGGGCAGGATTGATGTTATCTACATCGATCCGCCATATAATACCGGTAATAAGGATTTTGTCTATAATGATGAGTTCGTAGATAAAGAGGATTCATATCGCCACTCCAAGTGGCTGTCATTCATAGCTAAGCGTCTGCGCATCGCCAAACGTCTGCTATCGGACAGAGGAGTGATTTTCATTTCGATTGATGACAATGAACAGGCGCAGCTGAAACTGCTTTGCGATGAGGTGTTCGGGAATGACAACAAAATCGGTGTCCTTCCGACCATAATGAATCTGAAAGGAAATCAAGACGAATTTGGTTTTGCCGGATGCCATGAGTATACTATAGTATATTCCAAAAAGAAAGATTCATGCAATATCGGACAGTTAGAAATAGATGAAGAAAAATTGGATGACTGGCTGCAAGATGAAATAGGCTATTATAAAAAAGGTGCGACTTTAAAACGAACAGGAACTGACGCACCCCGTGAGAAACGGCCATATTGCTACTTTCCCATACTGGTTTCCAAAAGAAATCACCATATCAGGAGCATTGAAAAGGAAGAGTATAAAAAAATATTCAACCCCACTGAACGCACCTTTGACGATCTGTATGTAGACTATATTGTAAATAAATATCGAGAATTAGGCTACGATGTAATACTGCCAATTGTAAACGGCATAAAAGCCTCATGGAGATGGGGGTTCGATACTGTATGTAAAGACAGAAATGAAATCATTGTGATAGGTGAAAGTGAGTCAATATCATTATATAAAAAACAAAGGCCTGAATTAGGTGATTTGCCTACGAAGAAAGCAAAAAGCATATTATATAGAGCTCAATATAGCAGTGGGAATGGTACGGCTCAGTTAAAATCACTCAAATTGGAAAATGCTTTCAGCAATCCTAAACCGGTAGATTTAATTATGGATTTATGTCAAGTAGGCTCTTGCAAGACCTCCACCATCCTCGATTTCTTCGCCGGCTCAGGCACCACCCTCCACGCCACCATGCAACTCAACGCCGAGGACGGCGGCCAGCGCAAGTGCATCCTCGTGACCAACAACGAGAACGGCATTTGCGAGAATGTAACCTACGAGCGGAACAAGTGGGTAATCAATGGCTACACCACCCCTAAGGGCGAGGCCGTTCCGGGACTTAAGGCCAACACCCTGCGCTATTACAGGACTGGCTTTATTTCGCGCGACCGTACACCACGGAATATGCGTGCATTGGTTGCAGCCTCTACCGACTTGCTCTGCATAAAGAATGATATTTACAGGGAGGCCAAACTTGCCGGACGGAACATCCATCCGAAGATTGCCCGCTTCTTTGAGGAAGGTGGCAGAAGTATGCTCATAATCTACGACGAGCGTGCCATATCGGCCATTGTGGAAATTCTTGAAACTGTGGAGCAGGGCAAAGAGAAAATCAAAGTATATGTATTCTCTGCAAGCAGCTATGCCTACGATGACGAGTTTGAGGAAGTGGCGGACAAGGTACAGCTTTGTGCATTGCCGGATGCCATTTACCAGGCTTACCGGAAAGTGCTGCCCAAACGCCGCCCGAAGTCCCTTCCGGAAGCGATGGAAGAGGTTGGACAAAGCAATAATCCCGAGAATAGTATGTTCAACTTTACCGACGAGGAGGCAGAGGCATGAGTGAAGAAATGAACAGAGGAAGTATCATCCTGTATCAGACACCGGACGGACAATCGAAAATTGAAGTCACGTTGTCGAATGATACCGTATGGCTTACTGCCGACCAAATGGCGGAACTGTTCCAACGGAACAAATCCACCATTTCAAGGCACATAAGGAATGTTTTTGAAGAGGGAGAACTCAACGCGGACTCAACTGTTGCATTTTTTGCAACAGTTCAAAATGAAGGCAAACGGAGGGTGGAAAGAAACATCGCTTTCTATAACCTCGACATGATTATCAGCGTAGGTTATCGCGTCAATTCCCACCGTGGCGTGCAGTTCCGTATGTGGGCCACGCAGGTGCTGCGCGAATACATTGTCAAGGGGTTTGCATTGAACGACGATTTGCTGAAGCGTGGTGGAGGGGGAAATTATTTCGATGAATTGCTTGCCCGCATCCGCGACATCCGCTCGTCGGAGAAGGTGTTTTATAGGAAGGTGCTTGAAATCTATGCGCTCAGCATCGACTATGACCCACGTGCAGAAGCCACGCAGCTGTTCTTCAAGACCGTACAGAACAAGATGCACTTCTCGGCCCACGGGCATACGGCTGCGGAAATAATCTATGAGCGTGCCGATGCACAGAAAGACTTTATGGGCTTGACATCATGGACAGGGGCATTGCCCAAACGGACTGATGCGGAAGTGGCGAAAAACTATCTTTCGGCAGACGAGCTGGATACATTGAACCGCATTGTCAGCCTGTATCTGGACTTCGCGGAGTTGCAAGCAAAATTGCACCAGCCCATGTATATGAAAGACTGGATTCAGAAACTGGACGATTTTCTGAAACTGTCAGGGAAAGAACTCCTCACCCATGCCAGCAGAATATCAGCGGAAATAGCCAGGCAGAAAGCCGATGTGGAATATGACAAGTTCAAAGTAAGGGCAGCAAACGAACTTACTCCGGTGGAAATACATTTCCTGGAGAACTTCGAGAAAGAACAGAAAAAGTTGAAGCAATGAAAAATATACAATACCAACAAAAGGCAGTAAGCGAACTGGTGGAAAAGACCATCGGACTGCTTTCACTTAGCGGAAACCACCATACACTCGTGTTCAAGGCGCCGACCGGCAGCGGAAAGACCGTTATGGCATCGGAGATGCTTATGAGGCTGAATGATGAACTGACCGAACGTCCGGATGCACCGTTCACCGAAGTGGCATACATCTGGATTGCTCCCAACAAACTGCATGAGCAAAGTTATTTCAAGATGAAGAACTGTTTCACGGAAACGAAAATTCTGCGGCCGGTGATTTATGACGAACTTGACCATTCAATAGAAGGATATATATATCCCGGAGAAATTCTGTTTGTTAACTGGGAAAGCATCAATAAAGACAATGCAGTGATGATACGCGAGACAGAACTTTCGGCTTCACTGTATGACATTACCCGTCGTACGCAGGAAGACAACGGCATTCCAATAATAGTGATTATTGACGAGGAACATATGTTCGGAAGTCGCAATGCAAAGAAATCGGAAAAAGTGCTGAACAATATAAGCCCCAAGGTAGAAATCCGTATTTCTGCCACACCGCTGTCAGAATCAACCGCAAAGGCGGAAGAACAGGTTACAGTACCACGAGAACGAGTGATTGCGGAACAGATGATAAAGGAAAGTGTCATTCTGAATCCAGCTCTGGAATTTAATCCGATGCTCGGCACATTGAACCAGCAACTTATCAGTCTTGCTTTGAAAAAGCGTGAAGAACTGGCAGAAGCCTACCGGAAAGAAGGCGTGGACATCAATCCGTTGCTCCTCATTCAATTGCCCAACGACGGGGAAACGATGACCGGGGATGACAATTCGGTCAAAGAGGAAGTACTGACCTATCTTGACAGCATCAAAGGCATCAATGTGGCCAACGGAAAGCTTGCAATATGGCTGAGCAATGAAAAGACTGATAATTTGCAGACAATAACCAACCCGGATGATATTGCCGAAGTCCTGTTGTTCAAACAGGCCATTGCTTTGGGATGGGATTGTCCGCGCGCTGCCGTATTGTTGATTTTCAGGAAAATAGAAAGCTTTACTTTCTCTGCACAAACGGTGGGACGTATTCTTCGTATGCCGGAACAACGGTTTTATCAAAATGACCTGTTGAACAGAGGCTATGTCTATACAAACCTGAGCAAGGATATTATCGAGATCGTGAAAGACGATATGGACTATCTGTCGTCGCTTCATGCCGTGCGCCGGATGAACCTGAATAACGTATCGCTTGTTTCAGAATACAACGAACGCACATCCGCAGACCGTAACCGCTTAGGTTCGGATTTTAAAAATGTTCTCATCGACACTTTTGAAAGGAACTGGCTTGTAACGAACTTTATGCCTTCATTGTTTACGGCAGCAGAACTTGACGGAGTAACTGAAGAAGAAGTCTGTGATGAAGACAGGGTAAGCCAAATGTATAAAAACCGTAAAGCCGTGGAAGATAAAATCAATTTCAATGTAAGGAGCATTGGAATTGAGATAGTGGAAGACCTGAATATTACAGGAGAAGTAGGACAGACTATGATTCGCAACAAGGCAAAATATGTGCGGACCATGCAGGAACTGGAAGCCTCGTATATGGCTTTTTGTGCAAGGATGCTTGGAAACGGCTATGAAAAAGTCAGCATAAAGACCTTGGCCGTAGCTCTTCAGGAAGTCATGGAGGATTTGTTCGAGATGTATGAAAGTGATGCAATCAAGGTCATACTGTATCACACCAATCGCCCTAAATTTGCTGATATCATAGAAAAGGCTTTGAAGCAATATGCCATAATCCTTTTACGACGTCGTGCTGCATATCGTGCAAAAGGCTATGTGAAATACGCATGGGAAGTCCCGGCCGACAGGTTCTACAGGGAAGACACAAACAGCGTGTGCCCAACGATAGAAAACCATGCTCTAATGCCATTTATTCAAGAAAACAAGGCTTCTTCACCGGAACAGAAGTTTACGGCATTTCTGGAGGAAAATACAGAATACATCGACTGGTGGTATAAAAACGGAGATGCAGGAAAACAGCATTACGCAATTAGTTATACAAATGTTGACGGTGATAAGGCACTGTTTTATGTTGATTTTGTCATACGGATGAAAAACGGACAAATCTTTCTGTTTGATACCAAGAGCGAAGACAGTGACAAGAATGCTCCATGCAAGCACAACGCTTTGATTGATTATATCCATAACGAGGAAAATGCCGACAAGCACTTGAAAGGCGGTGTCATCATACAGAGTGGAGAGAATTGGAAGTATTGTCCGATGAAAATAGAGAACACAACAGATATAACAGGTTGGGACAGTTTTTATCCCGATGAATATAAAGTATAACGGTTTATGGCAAAAGGAATTGACCCGAAATTTGTACATTATGGCATCCGTAAGGATGACCTTGCAACGATTGAAGCCATTTGTGAAGCCGAGAATATTGATTTCAATTGGCTTAGCGAGGAAATACTGAAAGCATATCACGCCCAAAAAGTGGATGTGATAGAAATGAGTGACAGTGATGCGGAAGAGATAATCCGGGCTGCCATACAGAAAGTACATCAATAAATGAATTTGAAGCCATGCTCATACAGAAGATAAAGATATATAATTTTAAGACCTACCTGTCGCTTGACCTTGACCTGACGGTAGATGACGACCGCCCGATTATACTTATCGGCGGCTCTAATGGCGGTGGAAAGACAACTCTGTTTGAAGCCATAAGCGGTGCGCTTTATGGACTCAAAATAGAGAGTAAGGGACACTTCATGGAATTGCTCAATCAGGGGGCAATCAACAAGGTGAAGCCGGAAATAAGTCTGCAAATAACCTTTGTAGGCAAGGTGTTAGGGCAACAGCAGAAGTATATCCTGAAGAGAATCTACCAACTGAATCCACAGGGCCTCCCACTTGAAAGCGTTTCTCTGAACATGAACGGCAATATGTATGTGTATGGCACAATGACCGCACCGAAAGAAAGAGTACGTGCTGAACAGGAAATCAGTAAAATCATCAAAGCCAATCTGCCGCAGGAATTGAGCCAGTATTTTCTGTTTGACGCCATGCAGTCCAGCGAACTGTTGAAGAAAAACGTGTTCCAGCAGACCATCCGTGACAATTTTGAGAACGTACTCGGATTCAAGAAGTACCTCCAACTCAAACGGGCATCGGAGAAATTACAGCAAGAATGGGCACAGCAGCGATTGGAAGCCGAACAGGAAGCCAAGGAATACAACAATCTGTGTAGCCAAAAAGAAAATCTCGTGGCTGAAAAGAACGCTTGCCTTGCCGAGCAGGACAGGCTGTACAAATATATGGCATCTGTAGAGGACGATTATCAGCGTGCCAAAGAAGGAGTGCAGCAGGCTATGAACTTGAACAAGCGCATTCAGGACGTTGACGGAAAAATCCGGGCTATAACCGATGAAGCTGCCGATTATGCTGATAATTTGAAGGCGTTTCTCGAGAATATTGAGATAAATGTCTTTCTGCCTAAGCTGGCATCCAATCTTTCACAGGAAATCAACAATATACTCCGCATAAAAGAACAGTTGCTGAGACAGAGCGTCGGTGTGTATCCAATAGAAACACTCCGGGATGTGACGGCAAAGATTATCGATTACCTGAAAGAACTTTCATTGTGCAGTCAGGCCGTTGATGAGGAGAATGTGGTTGCCCATATGGTTGCCTTGCAGAATGCTACCAACGCCCAAAATCCATACGACTATCTTGACGATGCAGAGGTTGAAGCCTTAAAGGAATTGCCGAGAAAAGGAGGCGGAAACCAGTTTGTGACGCTTGACCGTAAACGTCAGGATATGGAAATACAGCTTGCCAACCTTGACAATCTGCGTACAGAAAAGCGAACGCTTGAACAGACACAGGCAGGCGGCAACAATCTCCTGATTGCCAATTATGAGGATGCGAAACGCACCGTTGATAAATTGAAGTCGCAGGAAGATGGCCTGAAAAGCGATATACAGCGGCTGGAAAAACGGATCCACCAGTATGACGTGCAGATACAGCAAGAACCGGACTTGAAGTTTGACACGCTGGTAAAACTGCGTCCGTTCTTCGATAAGGTGGCGGATAGTCTGCTGAAAAAGAAAAAGGCGCAAATCGAGACAGAAATGCAGTCGCAGCTCAACAAGTTGTTGGTTTCATATAAAGGTCACGTTGGCCGGGTGGATTTGTCAGACAGCATGGAGAACTTCAACATCAAACTATACCATAGTGCAGGTAATGAAATATCATTGAACCAGCTCAATGCTGCTTCCAAACAGATATTCATACAAGTGTTGCTGAAAGTGTTGCGCAATCTCGGCGACTATAACCCTCCTGTAATGATTGACACCGTTATGGGGGTGCTCGACAACGAGAGCCGTGACGCATTGATGGAAGAATATTTTCCACAGCTGGCAGAACAGACCATTCTGCTGTGCACGACATCGGAAATTCGTACGGACAGCGATTATATAAAATTGGAACCGTTCATATCGAAGACCTACACTTTACACCGTAATGTAGAAGAACAGAATACGACAGTAGTAGAAGGCTATTTCGGAATATCCCTAAATCAGTAAACGACCATGAGCATAATAAACTTTTCAAATACCCGCCAGATGGAGGGACTGCTTGACGAAATCAGTCAGGTGAAGGATCTTATCGAGATAAAAATCAACTTGTCACGTGTGGCAGACAGGGAAAAGCGCGTGAGCCTGACGCTCAACAAGGTGATGCGTATCTGTTTTATAGTAGGATTAAGCATTTCAACAGAACGTAAGGAAGACGACTTCAAGGACATACAGCTATCTACTTCTTCGGCACGCATTGTGCCCAGTTTCTTCACAATGCACGATTTGACCACATTATACTCGGCTTTATTGAAGCTACGCTATGCCAATCTAAATATCGACTGGTCGCAAAATGCCGCAGTTTCACGTATCATTGCTGCAGAAATGTTGCGCGGAAGGAATTATCTGTTGGAAGAGAACAATCTGGATTCGTTCCTGTATTCAGTAAACAGCAAAGTTGCTATGACAAAAGACATTCCGGTACTCAATCTGATTATTGGAAACTATGGCGATGCTGAAATGGAAGCTACACTCGACATCAACAGCCGTAATATCACCAACTCGCAAATAATCATAGCCGGTGCAACCGGTTCAGGCAAGACTAACCTATTGGCAGTTCTGATGCAGCAGTTTAGGGCATTGTCCTCGGAATCCCAATATCCCGTAAACTTCCTGTTGTTCGACTATAAGGGAGAGTTCAGCGACATTCAGAACAATCATTGGCTGTCGCATTTCGATGTGGACCGCAGCTGTATTTTAGACCCTATCGAGCATCCTCTACCGTTCACTCCGTTCAAGGATTTCTCCGGTCGTCCTATCAATGAGATAAACCTCTATTCGTCGGAAATGGCTTCAGCTCTCTGTTCGATAGACAGGGTATCTGCAAGTGCCAATATGAACAACCGATTAAGCGAAGCTATTGTGGAGGCATACAAGAAGACAGACGGAGCACCTATTACGTTCTCAATGATGTTGGAGGAATATCAGGCAAAGATGACCGACCCGGCTAAGGACGACAGCATTTCGTCTGTGTTGAAGCAGTTGGTCCGTGCAAACATATTTGAGGAAGAAGACAAGGCTGACCTTATCGGGGACTGTTACATTATAAAAATGGACGGTTATCCGAAAGACGGCCCAATCGCCAAGGCAATCGTGTATTTCATCATATCCAAGCTGAACAATATCTATGAGCAGCTTGACAAGCAGGCCACAAATGAGGATGTTGTCCAGATTCGTCACTTCTCTATCATTGACGAAGCACATTATATGCTTGACTTCGACAACCGACCTCTGAGAAACCTGATTGCAGTAGGGCGCAACAAGGGATTGAGCATTATCCTCGCTACCCAGAACATGAGCAGTTTCAAGAGCAAAGGGTTTGACTTCTATGCCAATGCACAATATCCGCTTATAATGAAACAGCAGACGATTGACGACAAGGTTATCAAAGACTTGTATGGCGTAAGTGGTCAGGAACTGCAAGAGGTACGCACTGCCATAGCCGGGCTTCAGAAAGGAGAGCTAATAATTAAAGACCAAATGGCTTTTGCTTTAGGTATGGGTAAGAAATACAAAAAAATCAATGTTACACATTTGATATAAATGAAATATAGCGCAACAAATGATAGAAAGGATTATTGTAAAGAATTTTAAGGGCATAAAAGAAGCTGATATTTCATTCTGATTGAAGCTATTTCTTTGACTTTGGGACATGGAATAGGCCAACTTGGAAATTACTCAGTATCTTTTCCACGAATCTACGTGGGTAGATTTTGAATCAAATAAAGTCTTGCCAGAAATTATTATTGAATTATTTTCAATAAAGATTTTCCTGCCGAATATTCAGGCAAAAACAATAGCCTGTCGATATTTTCTTCAGGAATCCGACTTAGAATTGCATGTGACAGTTCATACCTTTCATTATTCCAAGAGCAAAAGGAGCAATACAAACATATTCCATGTGAATTCTATACTATTGAAAGATGCTGGTTCTCTGGGGATAATGTCAAGCAATTATTAGTACCTTATGTTCCGTGGATTATAGATTCATCGTCTAACACATTTAACAACAAAGCTAATCAATTGGCTACTCGCCTAATATCTTATAAGCTATCTGAAGCAGAACGAGTACAAGTTAAAGGCTGTTTGAGAACATTAAGAGAACACTTTGAGGGTAATGGTCAATGGCATTAATTGTTTCTTGAACGATAAAATCAAGGACATATCTCCTGATTTCAAACTGACTGTAGATTTAACAACCAAAATGGCATGGAATACAATTTTATGCCCTGTATTAAAAGAAATTCCATTTTCACAAATTGGTTTAGGAGACCAATGTGTCATAAATAAATTATTATCTATTGACCCATCTTCTAATGAATACAAGAAAAAGAAACTATTAATCATAGAGGAACCGGAATCCCATTTATCACATACAAAAATGTATGAATTACTTAGCTATTTAAGTAGTTTTAATGGTCAAATGTTCGTTTCTACTCATAGCAGTTATGTAGCCAATAAATTATCACTTAATAATTTAATTGTATTAGGAAAAGAATCCGGCAAAATTCAAAGTCAGAGAATTTCAGATTTGGAAGATTATGATTTTTTGCTAAAGTTCCGAATTATCCAACATTACGCGTAGCGCTTTGTGATAAGGCTATTTTAGTGGAAGGACCAACGGATGAAATGGTTGTATTATATCATTTTATGAAAGAGTACCAATGTCATCCTTTTGCAAAAGGAATAGAACTTATCTCTGTCGGTGGTACAGTATTCAAACATTTTGCATTGCTGGGAGCAAAACTTAAAAAACGCATTGTTGTCATTACAGATAATGATAATCTGAATATTGAAGAATTAGAGATAAAAAGGAATTTACCACAAGAAGAAGCTGTTAAGTTATTTACGGAAAAAAGTTATCATTACATACTTTAGAGCCTGCATTTGTTAACGCAAATGTTGATAACTTGAAAGGACTATCTAAATTAATCAGAGGAAAAAATGTTGATGATGAATCTGCGGAATCCCTTTCGGAATATATGAAAAAGCATAAGACAGAGTGGGCTCTGAAATTATTAGAAGATGATTCTTACAACTTTAATGTCCCACAATATATTATAGACGCTATAAATTGGTTGATTGATGGGAACAAATAACATTTGCTATATTGCATCTGCTGGTGCTGGGAAAACCACCAAGATAGTAGCAGATGCCGTAAATAACTCAAATCATGACTCTGCAAAAAAAATGCAATCATAACATATACCCAAAATAACCAAGCTCATATTCGAAATAAGCTTGCAAGTTATAATTCAGGTCATGAAATTGTGGTTATGGGATGGTTTGAATTCTTGTTAAAACACTGGATAACACCGTTCAAAACCACTTTATTTCCACATTTAATAAACACCCACTTAGGAGTGTCTATTGTCGATGGGAAATCAGGTGTCATATTGTCTAACGGGAAAAAATACGTCACATATAAAAAGGGAGATTACCGTAAAAAATACTTAACCAACGATGAACATAAAGTATTTAGTGATAAGTTGTCTGAACTTGCAAATGAATTGTATCTAAAAAATTCATCTGAACTTATTGAAAGGTTAAATTCAATTTTTGAGTATTTATATTTTGATGAGTGCCAAGATTTTGTCGGCTACGATTATGAGCTTATAAAGCTGATACTTACAAAAACAGATATAACTTGCGTATTTGCAGGAGATCCTCGCCAGCATACATATTCAACGCATACAACATCTAAATATAAAAAGTACTCTGGCGACTTAGCTGCATTTATCCATGATTATGTAAATAAACGAAATAAACACTATGTGACCATAGATGAAACGACTCTTGTAAAATCACATAGATGTCCGAGATGTATATGTGATTTCCGCTTTAAGAACTATGGGCTTGCTCCCAAATCAGCCGCAGATTTCGCTTTCTTACTTCATGGTTTCCATTTTTTGAAACAAGACGGCACGATGGCGATTATTTTGCCTCACGGTGTGCTTTTCAGAGGGGGAGCAGAAGAACGTATTCGCACAAAATTGCTCAAAGACGGCAATATAGACGCAGTAATCGGATTGCCTGCAAATCTTTTCTTTTCAACAGGTATTCCTGTATGTATCTTGGTACTCAAGAAATGTAAGAAGTCCGACGACGTACTCTTTATCAACGCCAGCGACAAAGAAAATTTCGAGAAAGGCAAGAAGCAGAACAAACTACGGACTAAAGACATTGACAAAATCATAGACACCTATAAGCAGCGGAAAGAAGAAGAACGTTACTCTCGTCCTGTCTCGATGGACGAAATCGAAAGAAACGGTTATAATCTGAATATTTCACGCTATGTTAGCATTGCCAAAGAGGATGTGAAAATTGATTTGTTGCAAGTCAATAAGAAGTTGATCGAGCTGGAAGGTAAAATAGCTGATGCCTCCGAAAGACATAATAAATTTCTTGCAGAACTTGGCTTACCATTACTTACAAAGAGTAAAGAAGGTGAGACAAAACATTGACGGAGTAATCACACACAATTAAGTTGCATATTTTGTTTCGGTTTGCCTACATCCGCCCACACATCCCCACAAATGCCGACACACGCCGACAGATGGCGACTGGGCTGTTTTTAGTGGGAGTATCTTTGTCATGTTTTCGAGAACAAAGCATTTCAAAAGTTATTCACAATTAAAAAACAGAAACAGTTATGTCAGTAAAGTATCGTTTGGTAAAGAAGAAGAATTTGGGTAAAGATCAGGAAGCGGTTCCTGAGAAAGTGTATGCACAGCCGGTCTATATGGAACTGGTCAGTTTCGAATCCCTTTTGGACGAGATCGTCGAGGCGGGTATTCCGACCAACCAGGTGAAAGGGGTGATCGACCGTATGAATTATCTGATCCGCAAGCATCTGTCTGCCGGCCGGCGCGTGCAGTTTGGTGAGTTTGGGAACTTCCGCTACGGTGTCGGTTCGATTGGAAGTACGACGGACGAAGATTTCGATCCGGAGATGATCAAGACTCCGCGTATCGTGTTCAGCCCGGGTTCGTTGCTCCGTAAGGCAAAACAGGATGCCAAGTTCGAACGGTTCGCTTTTGTCCCTGTTGACTCCGGAAACGGCAGTGGCGGGGGTGAAGATGACCGCCCCGGTGAATTGTAAGGGAAGCATCATACGAATAGGCAAGGAGAGCGCAGGTCACGAAAGGGGGCTGCGCTCTTTGTTTGCTGTAATGGAGTTGATATCAATAAAAATATCCTCAATTTTGTTGATGTTTAGAGGAAAAAAACTATCTTTGTTGATAAGTAAAGCAAAATGATAGTAACATTCGATAAAGAATATTTGAAAGTGCTGTATGAACAGGGTAAGGATGACAAAAAACATCGTTTCCAGCCAAGCATCGTGAGTCGTTACAAACGATGTGTTGATTACTTGAAACAAGTCAAGAAAATTGAAGAACTCTTCCTTATACCCTCTTTGCGTTATGAAGTTTTAGAGGGTGATAAGGCTGGTATTTCTTCCATACGAGTGAATGACCAATATCGAGTGGAGTTTGCTGTGGTGGAGAAAGGTGAGCCGAGGATCACCATTTGCAACATATTGGAATTGTCCAACCATTATAAATGAACAGATCCATGATAGAAGTAAAAGGCGTGAAACGGGATATGATAGCTAATAATTTGGAACCGTTTGAACCGACACATCCGGGGGAATTGCTTAAAGACGAAATAGAATGTCGAGGCATATCTCAACGGCAACTTGCCGCTGACATGGGTGTCTCATATACGGTACTCAATGACATTGTAAACGGCAAACGCTCCGTAAATACAAAGTTTGCTTTGCTTTGTGAGGCAGCCTTGGGATTGCCGGCTCATATATTGATAGGATTGCAAGCCGATTATGATATGCAAACAACTAAGCGGGACAAATCTTTCCTGAAAAAGTTAGAAAGTGTCAAACGGATTGTTGCGGTATTCTAAGTGGTAATTTTCATAATTTCCTCCGCATCCACCTTTTCCGTTTGTGTCAGGATGATCGTACCGCTTTTGTCGGCAAGGAATACGCGGGGGATGGTGCTGTCGGCAAAGAGGGAGTAGACGTTCCGGTCCGGATCGGCGAAAAACTTCATATCGTACTGATGTTCCCGGAAGTAGGCCGCTACCTGCTCTTCGGTTTCGTTGCGGGCGATCAGGAGTATGCGGACGGACGGGTTATCTTTATACATATTATACAAAGTGGAAATATCCGGGAAAGCCTCCCGGCAGTCGGAACAGGTCGTGCTGAAGAAAATAATTAGTGCGAACTTATTTTCTAAATCCTTATTCGAGACCGTGCCATCCGGATTGGAGATGCTGAATTCGGGGAGCAGGTCGCCTTTTTCCAGAGCAAAACTACCCGCAGGCAAATCTTCGCGGATGCAGGCAGTGAGGGATAACAGGCTGATTATGTAAAATAATAAATATTTCATGGCGGCAAAGATACGGGTTGATCGCCATACTTTGTGACTTATTGTATGGCTATTTGCATATTATCCTGTATATTTGTCCCGGAATTTCAAATATCAAAGAACAAAATAGCAAGAAGCAGGCTTGGTCTCACAATCGAAAAATATGGTGCGCGTGATGCGGTTTATACTGATCGGCACGCTGAATGCGTTGATTACAGTCTTGATTGTCTGGCTGATGATGGACAAGCTCGATTGCAACTATATCGCTACTAATATCACCGCCTATGTGATTGCTCAGATCAATAACTTCTTTTGGAGCAAATATTGGATATTCTCTTCCCGTACCGGTAAGTTCCGCCGCGAGATTCCCCTTTTCCTGATCGCTTTCGGGTGCGCTTATTGTTCCCAATTCCTCGCTTTGCTGATCATGGTGGAAATCTTCGACCTGAACGAATACCTCGCCCAATTCTTAGGACTTTTCATCTATGGAGCAGTCAACTATATGATGAACAAGAAAATCACCTTCCAATTCACCCCTTAGCCCTTTAATTCTTTAACTCTTTAATTTTTTAATTCTCCCTCAATGCGCCCTTTCGCGGAATTCCGACGGTGTCACCCCCTCTTTCTTCTTGAAAAAGGTGGAAAACTGCCCGGCATTCTCGAATTTGAGGCTGTAGGCTATTTCTGAGATATTCATACTGCTGCTGGTAAGCAGTTCCTTTGCTTTCAGGAGTTTTTGTTGCAGTTGGTACTGGGCGGGTGATACGCCTGTATATTCTTTGAACATACGGCGGAACCAGGAGTAACCGAGCCCTAGGCGGGAGGCTATTTCTTCAGGCGTCAACGGGTTTTCCACTTGCTCTTTCATCAGGATGCGTGCTTCGTTGATCTTATCCACTACATAGGTATTCGTAAAGGAGTTGTTTCTTCTTTTATAATAGACGGTACCTAATATGTGGAGAACGATACTCGAAATCATCTCCTGGTAGCCCGTCTTTTCCTCGGAGGCGAATTTCAGGATATCTTCATACAGTCCGACGATTGTCGCGCTGAGTCCGATGTGCTGTAACGGCTCCTCGCGGGTAAAAAAGCGTTTCTCCACGCGCCGGTCGATGTGAATGCCGCGAAAGCCTACCCAGTATTCGTCCCAGCCTGTCTCGCTGTCAGGGTAGTAGCTGTGCCATTCTCCCGGAAAAAGCAGGATCATCGTGCCAGCGTTTATTTTTTGCATCTTGCAGGATTGTGAGGAGAAGTAACCGCTTCCCTTCGTGATATAGACCAGTTGATATTCGTTCAGGATTCGTCCGGTCTGCGGCTTGAAGTTATAATTGTCCGGATGCTTCGAAAGAGGATAGTTCCCTTTCGGGGGAATAAACTGGTAGCCTACAGTCGTGACGACAATTCCCCACTCTTCGTCTATCGCGCTTATCGTCAGGTATCTTAATTGATCGCTTAGTTGTTTCTCCATCTCCTCTGTCAGATTTGAAAGGTTTAAAATCATTTTCAAAAGCAAAGATAGTAATTTACCGTTTACTTTTGCAATCATAAAACAAACAACTTTGTTGTACCATGAAAAAATATAACTTTTTAGCCTTTGACATAGGAGCGACCAGCGGACGTGCCGTATTAGGGACCTTGGTTGGTGACAAATTTGAAATGCAGGAGCTCCACCGCTTCCCGAATGCGATCATGGAGTTGCATGGAAAATATTACTGGAACATCTATCAGTTGTATGATGCCTTGAAAGAAAGCCTTACGATTTGTGCACGCCGGAACGTGGTGCCGGACTCTATCGGGATCGATACCTGGGGTGTCGATTTCGGATATCTGTCGAAAGACGGTACGCTGTTGGGACTGCCGCGTGCGTATCGCGATCCTTATACGGAAGGGGCGCCGGAAGAATATTTCCAGCGGATTCCCCGGTCGGAAGTCTACCGGCTTACCGGCATACAGATCATGAATTTTAATAGTGTTTTCCAGTTGTTCCGGGCTGGGCAGGAAGACTTTGGGCCGTTGAAGGCTGCCGAGGAGATCCTCTTTATGCCCGATCTGCTTTCCTTCCTGTTGACGGGCAAAAAGGTTTGCGAATATACGGATGCTTCCACTTCGGGACTGCTGAATCCGGCGACGAAGGAGTTCGAGGCGTCCTTGCTGGAAGCAGCCGGTGTAGCCCCCTCTATCATGCGCCCGGTAGTGATGCCGGGAACAGTGGTAGGGGAGTTGACTGACGCGCTTGCCCGGGAAACAGGGATCGGCAAAGTACCGGTCATAGCGGTCGCCGGTCACGACACGGCTTCGGCCGTCGCGGCTGTCCCGGCTTCGGACCGGGAGTTTGCCTACCTTAGCAGCGGCACGTGGAGCCTTATGGGGATCGAAACGGAGGAACCGATTATCTCGGAAGAATCTTTCCGGCATAATTTTACGAACGAAGGTGGTATAGACGGGACGACCCGTTTCCTGAAAAATATCACAGGAATGTGGCTGCTCGAACAGTGCCGGAAAGAGTGGGAGAAGGCCGGGCGCGATTATTCTTATCCTGCGATTGTCAAGATGGCGGAGCGGGCGACACCTTTCCGCTGTTTTGTGAATCCTGACGATCCGCGTTTTGCCAATCCGCCCAGCATGACGGAGGCGATCAGGGCCTATTGCCGCGAGACGGGGCAGCCGGAGCCTAAGGAAGATGACGAGTTTATCCGTTGTATCTTTGAAAGTCTGGCATTCCGCTACAAGGAGGTGCTGGCGTTATTATCCGGAATAGCTCCTTTCCCGATCCGTAGATTGCATGTGATCGGGGGTGGTTCGATGAATAATCTTCTCAATCAATTTACGGCAAATGTAATCAATATGCCGGTTGTGGCAGGACCTTCCGAAGCGACGGCAATCGGCAACTGTATGGTGCAGGCGAGGGCGGCAGGATTAGTGGCCGACCGCTGGGAGATGCGCCGTTTGATCAACTCTTTCCTCTCGCCGGCTGTCTTTCTGCCGGAAGGTAGCGGCGAGTGGGAAGAGGCTTTTAAGAAATATCAATCTATAACCTCAAAAAAATAAGACCATGACAAAAGAAAACATTATCAGACAAGCGTATGAAGCAGCTGTTGAACGCTATGCAGCTGTCGGTGTAGATGTAAAAGAGGCAATGGACAAATTGCAGAAAATTTCTCTCTCCATGCATTGTTGGCAGGCGGACGACGTGAGCGGCTTCGAGAACCAGGGCGGTTCGCTGACGGGCGGAATCCAAGTGACGGGCAACTATCCGGGACGTGCCCGCACGATCGACGAAGTTCGTGCCGATGTCCTGAAAGCGGCTTCGCTGATCGCTGGTAAACATCGCTTGAACCTGCATGAAATATATGGTGACTTCCAAGGCAAGAAGGTCGATCGCGATGAAGTGGAACCTGCTCATTTTGAAAGCTGGATGCAGTGGGCGAAAGAAAACGGGATGAAACTGGATTTCAACAGCACTTCTTTCTCGCATCCGAAGAGTGGCGACCTGACGTTGGCGAATCCGGACGACGCGATCCGTAATTTCTGGATCGAACATACGAAGCGTTGCCGCTGGATTAGCGAGGAGATGGGTAAATATCAGGATGATCCCTGTATCATGAACCTTTGGATTCATGACGGCAGCAAGGAAGTCCCCGCCAGCCGTCTCAAATACCGTCAGATATTGGAACAGTCATTGGACGAGATTTTTGCAACCGAGTATAAAAATATGAAGGACTGTATCGAAGCAAAACTGTTCGGTATCGGCCTGGAAAGTTATACGGTCGGTTCCTATGATTTCTACTTAGGCTACGGTGCGAAGAAGAATAAGATCGTGACACTCGACACAGGCCATTTCCATCTGACGGAAAGTATTGCCGACAAGGTTTCGGCCTTGCTTCTCTTTACGCCGGAGATCATGTTGCATGTGAGCCGTCCGATTCGTTGGGACAGCGACCATGTGGTGATCCTGAGCGACGACTTGCTCGACTTGGCACGTGAAATTATCCGTTGCAAGGCATTGGACCGGGTGCATATCGGTCTGGACTATTTCGATGCGACGATCAACCGTATCGGGGCGTACGTGATCGGTTGCCGTGCGACACAAAAAGCCTTTATGCAAGCTCTTCTTGAACCCTCTGCAACCTTGCAACAATACGAAGCTGAAGGCAAGTTTTTCCAGCGTTTGGCTTTGCAGGAGGAAATGAAGAGTCTTCCGTGGACGGCTGTCTGGGATATGTTCTGCCTGCAAAACGATGTGCCGGTAGGTGAGGATTATATTGCAGAGATAGAGAAATATGAAGCCGAAGTGACAAGCAAACGATAATATGGAAATAATCATTGGATTAATTATAATTGCAATCGGCAGCTTCGGACAGAGTAGTTCCTACGTTCCGATCAATAAAGTCAAGGATTGGAGTTGGGAAAGTTTCTGGCTGGTGCAGGGCATTTTTGCCTGGCTCGTCTTTCCGTTCTTAGGGGCGCAACTGGCTATTCCCGACGGTAGCAGCCTTTCGGAACTATGGAGTGCCGGCGGTGCTGCGGGAGCTGTTATCTACGGAGTCCTGTGGGGAATCGGCGGCCTGACCTTCGGGTTGAGCATGCGTTATTTGGGGGTGGCGCTCGGCCAGAGCATCGCGCTTGGAACGTGTGCCGGTTTCGGAACGCTTTTCCCGGCAGTTTTTGCCGGAACGGATTTGTTTCATGGCGATGGACTGGTCTTGCTGATCGGTGTATGTATCACGCTTGCCGGTATCGCTGTGATCGGATATGCCGGAAGTCTTCGATCCCGTAATATGACTGAGGAAGAGAAGAAAGCGGCTGTAAAGGATTTTGCGTTGACGAAAGGCTTGCTTGTCGCTCTTTTGGCCGGTGTGATGAGTGCCTGCTTCAATCTGGGCCTGGAGTCCGGTGCTCCGATTCTTGAGAAGGCGAAACAGTCCGGTGCAAGCGAATTGTTCGCACTGAACCCGGTCATCCTGTTAGTGACGATCGGAGGCTTTATCACGAATGCTTCTTATTGTCTCTTCCAGAATGTAAAGAACGGGACGGGGAAAGATTATTTTTCCGTATCGGGCGGTACTTTGCTGAATAATGTCTTATTTTGCGCGTTGGCAGGTGTTTTGTGGTATTCGCAATTCTTCGGGCTGGGAATGGGAAAGAGCTATTTTGCCGATTCTCCGGTGATGTTGGCTTTTTCATGGAGTATCCTGATGTCGCTGAATGTGATCTTCAGCAATGTGTGGGGCATTATCCTGAAAGAATGGAAAGGGGTGAGTCGGCAGACGATCATCGTTCTGATATGCGGCATGTGTCTCCTGATATTCTCGCTTTTGCTGCCTAATTTGATTTAAGATGACGGTTTTAAGTCGGGGGTGTGTCCCTCATAAAAAAAGATATAATAAGTAAAATGGAAACAATCAGAAACAATGAAAAATTGATGGCCGAGATCGGCCGTATCGCCGAAGTGGCCGGTTATCTCTGGACAAAAGGATGGGCGGAACGTAACGGCGGTAACATTTCCGTAAACCTGACCGACCTGATGAGCGACGTCGAAAAAGCGCTCCCCGCACTGGGGCCGGCTATTCCGTTGCAGGAAGCAATGACCGCCCTCGCCGGGCATATTTTCTATGTCACCGGTACCGGAAAGCGGATGCGCTATGTCGCACAGAACCCGTTTGCCAACGGTTCCCTGATCCGTATCGCCGGGGATGGTAAAAGTTATGATATCATAGCCGAGCAATTGATTTTGCCGACCTCCGAACTGCCTTCTCATCTGATGATGCATAATTATCTGCGTGCAATGGGCCGTGACAATAAAGTCGTTCTGCATACGCACCCGACCGATCTGATCGGCATGACGCATTGCAAACCCTTCCTGGATTCGGAGGTCATCACCCGCACGTTGTGGAGCATGATTCCCGAATGTCGTATCATCGTCCCGAAAGGTGTCGGTATTGTTCCCTATGAAATCCCCGGAACGTTGGATTTGGCACGTGCCACCATCAAGCAATTGGAAAAACATGATGTCGTATTCTGGGAAAAGCATGGAATTTTGGCAGTCGGCGAAGACCTGATCGAATGCTTCGACGCAATCGACACATTGAGCAAATCCGCCCAAATCTATTTCAGTGCACGCATGGCTGGATACGAACCCGCCGGCATGACCGACAAACAGTTGGATGATTTGGTTCCGGCGTTCGGATTGTAATCGATTGTGATTGTATATGATGATTTATCGGTGCGCAATAAAAAAATGGTGTCCCGTAGGGGCGGGGTTCTACTCCGCCCAATGAAAATAACGTCCGATAAATCATCATCCATATAAATACCATGTACCATGAAACAATTATTTATTCTCCTATTCCTTTTCTCTTCCGTCTCGTTGTTTGCCCAGCAACGGGATAGCCGTGTTCGTGAATATCTTTCTCCTACGCGTATCGTATGGCAACAGGAAAGCCAATTAATACAAGGCGCAGACCATTTGCTTCTTCCCGGAAACGGACAATCCGATCTTGCCAACCGCTCGATCTGCCGCCTGACAAGTACCGACCGGCAACATCCGGCCATCCTCTTCGATTTCGGAAAAGAACTACAAGGCGGTCTCCAGATAGTAACCGGAATGCCATCTTCGCACGAGCCGATTACCGTCCGCATCCGTTTTGGCGAGTCTGTCAGTGAAGCGATGTGCGATATCGACGGAGCAAACGGAGCTACCAACGATCATGCCATGCGCGATTTTACCATTCGCCTGCCCTGGTTGGGAGTCATGGAAGTCGGTAATTCCGGTTTCCGTTTTGTGCGTATCGACCTCTTGGATGATTCCGTCGAATTGCAGTTGAAAGAGGTCCGTGCCATCTCTACTTTCCGTGATATTCCCTATAAAGGATCTTTCCGCTGCAACGACGAACGTTTGAATGATATCTGGCAGACCGGAGCCTACACCGTGCATCTGAATATGCAGGAATACCTTTGGGACGGGATCAAACGCGACCGCCTGGTCTGGGTGGGCGACCTGCATCCGGAAGTGATGGCCGTAAATACCGTTTTCGGTTATAATGAAGTCGTTCCGAAAAGCCTTGACCTGATTCGTGATATCACACCGTTACCTGGGTGGATGAATGGGATGTGCAGTTACTCCATCTGGTGGGTGCTGATCCAGCGTGACTGGTATTACTATCAGGGTGATTTGGCTTACTTGAAGGAGCAAAGGGATTATTTGACCGGTTTGCTTCGCCTTCTGATCTCTAAAGTCGGTGAAGACGGCGTGGAGAAGCTCGACGGAGGAGGCCGTTTCCTCGATTGGCCGTCCAGTGAAAATCCGGTAGCCATCAATGCCGGCTTGCAGGCCTTGATGTTACAGGCTATGAAAGCGGGCGGCGAACTTTGTAAGGTGTTGGGCGAAGATGCACTGGCAGCTGAATGCGACGCTGTAAGAAACAGGATGACCAAAGCCGCTTCGAAGGTGATAAAACCTTTCCTGAAATCCGGTGTCGCACCGGACGCGCCGGGATCGAAACAGGCGGCTTCCTTGTTGGCATTAGCCGGACTAATGAAGCCGGAAGAGGCTGATCGGAAATATCTCGCAGTTAATGGAGGGCATGGATTTTCTACTTTTTATGGCTATTATATGCTTCGTGCGATGGCAGCCGCCGGCAATTATCAAGGGGCGATCGACGTGATACGTCAATTTTGGGGAGCGATGCTTGATTTGGGTGCAACCACTTTCTGGGAAGATTTCAATTTAGACTGGTTGCCCGGTGCTTCCCGTATCGACGAGCTGGTGCCAGCAGGTAAGAAAGATATTCATGGTGGTTACGGGGCTTATTGCTATAAAGGTTTCCGCCATAGTCTCTGTCATGGCTGGGCTTCCGGTCCTACCTCTTGGTTGAGCGAATATGTATTGGGTGTCCAGGTGGTGGAACCGGGCTGCCGCGTTGTCCGGATCACACCGCATTTGGGAGATCTGGATTGGGTGGAAGGAACATTCCCGACTCCTTATGGCGTGATCACCATCCGTCACGAAAAAGGTGCCGACGGGAAAGTACGGAGCCAGATCGATGCGCCGTCCGAAGTAGAAATAGTACGATAATTAAATGATATAAAGATATGGGAAAGAAAAACACGCTGTTGATCTGCTCGCTTGCTTTCCTCTCCTTGATGGGATGTAAAGGTAAAAACGAGCTTACAGTTCCAGTGAACCTTAGAACCGAATACCTGCGCGAACCGATCGGGTTGGATACTAAAAGTCCCCGTTTCACCTGGGAATACAAAGGAGGTGAGAAGAACTTCTTAGCCTCCCGTTCGGAAATCCGTATCGGGACCTCGCCGGATAACCTGCAACCGTACACCGGCAATATGATATTGAAACCGCATACTCGTTACTATTGGAACGTGACGGTATGGGATCAGGACGGAGAAATTTGCGAGACTTCGGAGACGGCTACTTTCGAGACGGCCAAGCTCGATCCGTCCGACTGGTCGGGAAAATGGATAACCGACAGCCATGATAAGGAATTCGAGCCAGCACCCATGTTCCGAAAAACCTTCACCTTGGGAAAAGAGATCGAAGAAGCCCGCGTGTATGTGGCTGCTGCCGGTTATTACGATCTGTTTATCAACGGTAAGCGGGTAGGAGAGAACTACCTCGATCCGGGCTATACGCATTTCGACAAACGCATCCTGTATGTGACGCACGATGTGACTCCTTTGTTGAAGAAAGGTGAAAATGCAGTCGCTTCGGTGTTGGGCAACGGCTGGCACAACATACAGTCCAAGGCTGTCTGGGATTTCGAGACTGCCCGTTGGCGTAACCGTCCCCGGATGCTCTGCGAACTGCGCCTCCGCTATACCGACGGTACGACCGAGGTTATCGCTACCGATGAGAGTTGGCGTACGGCGACTGGCCCTTATACTTATAATAATATTTATAGCGGTGACAAATACGATGCCACATTGGAAGAGAACGGTTGGAACACGAACGAGTTTGACGACAGCAAGTGGGCTCCGGTACAAGTAACGGAAGCTCCGGCCCCCTTGTTGGTTGCCCAGCAGATGCCAGGTATCCGGATTACGGAAGAATTGTCGCCTGTCTCGATGAAGAAGTTCAGCGACAAACTCTATGTATTCTCCTTCGAAAAGAACTTTGCCGGCCTGTCCCGCTTAAAAGTGAAAGGCGCTCCCGGTACGAGGGTTACCCTGAAGCATGGAGAGCTGCTGAAAACGGATGGCCGTCTGGAACCGGGGAATATCGATGTCTATTATCACCCTGTGAAACCGGGGGAGGTTTTCCAGATGGACGTGTTCACGTTGAAAGGAACGGGCGAAGAGGAAGTCTTTATGCCTTCATTCGCCTATCACGGTTTTCAGCATGTGGAGGTCGAAAGTTCGGCTCCCGTAACCTTGACAAAGGAGAGTTTGACCGGATTGTTTATGCATACGGCGGTAGAGCCCGTCGGTTCTTTCTCCTGCTCCAATCCGTTGTTGAACAAGATATGGAAGGCGACAATGGAAGCCTACCGCAGCAACCTGCACAGTATTCCGACCGACTGTCCGCAGCGTGAAAAGAACGGCTGGACGGCCGATGCACATGTCGCGATCGATCTCGCCCTGTTAGGGTTCGACGGTATCACATTGTATGAGAAATGGATGAATGACTTCATCGACAACCAACGTGAAGCCGGTGAAATCTCCGGCATTATCCCCTCCAGCGGTTGGGGATATGGCGAATGGCCCGGCCCGGTATGGGATGCCGCCATGTTTATCATTCCGAACGCCTTGTATGATTATTACGGTGAAACGCGCAGTATCGAGAATCTTTATCCTACGATGTTGCGCTATCTGGATTATCTGAAAACGAAAGAGAAAGACGGTGGCTACCTGACCTTCGGTTTAGGGGATTGGGTGTACTGGAAGTCTACGACCAACAATACCTATACCTCTACCGCCTATTATTATCTGGATTATACCTTGATGGCCCGTTTCGCCGAATTGTTGGGCAAAGATGCCACTCCTTACCGGCAGAAAGCCGATGAACTGAAAGACTTGGTCAATCGTAAATTCTTCAATCCCGAAACGGGAGTCTATGCGGAAGGAACCCAGACAGCACAGGCGATCGCCCTCTATTTGGGAATTGTACCGGAAGGGAAAGAGCAGTTGGTGGCCGATAAACTTTGCGAGGTCGTGCGTGCCAACAATCATTTCCTCGATTTCGGCCTGTTGGGAAGCAAGTCTGTTCCGGCTATGCTGACCCGCTACGGCTATGTCGAGGACGCGATGAAGATGATTACGAAGACGGAAGCTCCTTCCTGGGGGTATTGGGTGGAAACAATGGGATATACGACGCTGCCTGAAACCTGGACCTTGAGTCCGCAGTTCCGGGATGCCTCTCTGAACCATGTCTTTATGGGAGATGTCTCTGCTTGGATGATGAACCAGCTTGCCGGTATCAATTATGATGCTGCCGGACCTGGTTTCCGTCACATTCTGATTACTCCTCATTTTGTGGAAGGAATGGATTGGGCGAAAGGTGAGTACTATTCCGTACGCGGATTGATCTCGAGCCAGTGGAAACGGGAGGGAGGCAAAGTCACCCTTACCGTGACGATCCCGTCCGGCTGTACGGCAGATATCCGTGTCGGCGATAAGACGGAGACGGTCGGATCAGGTACATATGTGAATACTTATTAAACGAGAATACCATGAAACACTATTTCCTGTTGCTGCTGTTGATCGGATGTATCGCTTCCGGCCGGGCCGAATCCGGCTGGAAAGCGCATTGGATCAATACGGAACGTTGCCAGAGCGCGACGAATACCTGGCTGGCTTTCCGTAAAACCGTTCATATAGACAAGGTCCCGCAAACACTTACCGCCCGTATCGCTGCCGATAGCAAATATTGGTTGTGGATAAACGGTCGCTTGGTCGTCTTTGAAGGGGGATTGAAACGGGGACCTTCTCCTGATGATACTTATTACGATCCGGTCGAGATCGCGTCTTATCTGCAAAACGGTGAGAATACGATTGCTGTGCTGGTCTGGCATTTCGGCAAAAGCGGGTTCAGCCATGTGAACAGCGGGCTGGCTGCCTTGCTGTTTGAAGCGGTCGCTCCCGGAATCGAGATCGTTTCCGACAAGAGCTGGCAATGCACTGTATATGATGCTTATCAGAATACGGGTGCTCCCTATCCCAATTATCGCTTGCCGGAGAGCAATATCCGTTTCGATGCCCGGATGGAAATGTCCGGATGGAACCAGCCCGGCTATACGGGCAAGATGCCGAATGCCGAAGTTATTTCTCCTGTCGGGGGCGTACCTTTAGGCAAGTTGGTCGAGCGTCCGATACCCTTGTGGAAAGACTATGGCTTGAAGCCGTATGTCAGTGTCCGCCGGTCGGCTGCCGGCGATACGCTTTATTGCCGCCTGCCTTATAATAGCCAGGTGACTCCTTACCTGAAAGTGGAAGCTTCTGCCGGTAAGGTGATCCATATCCGGACGGATAATTATGAGGGTGGTTCACAATATAACGTCCGCGCCGAATATGTCACGCGCGACGGTGTGCAGGAATACGAGAGTTTAGGCTGGATGAACGGTCACGAGATGCTATATATCCTGCCGGAAGGTGTGAAGGTGTTGGACGTGAAATTCCGGGAGACCGGTTACAATACCGAATTTACGGGTTCTTTCAGTTGCAACGATCCGTTTATGAACGAACTTTGGAAACGTTCGGCCCGTACCTTATATATAACGATGCGCGACAGCTATATGGATTGTCCGGATCGTGAACGGGCGCAATGGTGGGGTGACGAAGTGAACGAATTGGGTGAGGCTTTCTATGCCCTTTCTCCCTCCAGTCATAAATTGGCGCTGAAAGGGATTCACGAGCTGATGAACTGGCAACGCGAAGACGGTGTGATTTTCGCTCCGGCCCCGGCTGGCAACTGGCGGAAGGAACTGCCGTTGCAAATGCTGGCTTCGGTGGGCTGGTACGGTTTCTACACCCAGTATTATTATAGTGGCGACAGTAGCTTTGTCGCCGGTATTTACGACCGTATGCACCGTTACTTGCACGAAGTATGGCAAGTGGACAAGAGTGGCCTGGTCATTGAGCGCGACGGTGATTGGAGTTGGGGCGACTGGGGGGAAAACATCGACATGGGCGTATTGGCCAACTGCTGGTATTACTTGGCCTTGAAAGCTGAGAAGGCTTTTGCCCTCCAACTCGGAAAAACGGCCGATGCCGACGAGATCAGCCGTATGATGTACAGCATCGGGAAATGTTTCGATACGAAGTTCTGGACAGGATCATCCTATCGTTCTCCCGGCTATAAGGGAGAAACGGACGACCGCGCACAAGCGATGGCTGTCGTTTCCGGCTTAGCTTCCGCTGATAAATATCCCGCCTTGGTTAAAGTGCTGAAAAAGGAATATCATGCCAGCCCTTATATGGAAAAGTATGTGCTTGAAGCCTTGTTCCAAATGAATGAACCGTCCTTTGCTTTGGAGAGGATGAAGCAGCGCTATACGAAAATGATGAATTATCCCGAATATACGACTTTGTTCGAAGGATGGGGGATCGGCCCGGACGGGTTCGGCGGCGGTACGATCAACCATGCATGGAGTGGTGGACCGCTGACGCTGTTGAGCCAGAAAGTGTGTGGCATCGAACCAACCTCTCCTGGTTTCCGTTCCTTCAAAGTTTGCCCTCAAATGGGTACTTTGACCGAAGCTTCTGCCGCGATCGACACGCATTTCGGCAAGATCGAGGTGTCGCTGAAACGGAAGGGAAAAAAGATACAAGTCGCCCTTTCCGTCCCCGAAGGAACGACCGCCGAAGTCATCTGGCCCGACGGTTCCCGAAAGAATTTCGCTCCGGGGCGTCACCTGGCGAAATAGAGCTTGCCATATCCTGATAAGGAGTGATAAGGCCGAGGTGTCCAAATAGGATGCCCCGGCCTTTTTTGCTATATGCCTGTTTATACCTTCACGCCTCTTTCCTGCGTACATACACTTTATGTCTTCCCCAACCGGAAAAAGTGATCCCACTGGAAGGTTCGTGGCGGATTTTGTAAGGTATTGGTTATACGGATTTGGACCAACTGGTGTGCATTGGGGCACTTTTTTCTAACAATCCAAACCAATACATTCCCTTCGCATGTGTTGTATAGCATCTTTATATTGTCTACTTTTGCGCCTGAGTAGGAATAGGTTTTATCAAGAGAGATGGCAAAGAGAAAAAGCGTAAGGAAACCGCGGAAAAAAGTTCAAAAGACTTCGTCCTTCCTTTCCACAGTGAAGCGAATGTTTATTGGCGCCTTTATCGTAGTGGCTTGTTTTATAGGATTTCTGTTTATATATGATTTCTTTGCTCCGATGGCCGGACATGAACCGGTGGCTTTGGAGAAAAAGGGGCAGGAGACTGTTTCTTCTAAAAAGGCTGTAACCGCTCCGAAACAAAAGGTACAGGACAAAATATCCGCCAATAAAGCTCCTGCCAAACCTTCCACAAAGACATTTAAAATCCCCGCAAATACAGAGATACCCCGCTTAAAAGAGAAACGCCAAGAGCAGGTTATCAAACATGAAGGATATACGGTTTCTTATAATTCCGAGTACCGTATAGCCAACTGGGTTGCGTATGAATTGACGGCGACGGAAGCCAAAAGCAAAAAGACGGAACGCTCTAATAAGTTTGTATCCGACCCGCAGGTGAAAGGCGCAACGGCAATGAACGAGGATTATACGCGTTCTGGCTACGACCGTGGCCATTTAGCTCCGGCAGGCGATATGAAATGGTCTGCAAAAGCCATGCGCGAGTCTTTTTATCTGAGTAATATCTGCCCGCAAAAACCGAAATTAAACCGGGGTATCTGGAAAGACCTGGAGGAACAGTGCCGTTTGTGGGCGTTGGATAACGGTTCGCTTTTGATCGTTACGGGTCCTGTCATTACAGGCGATATGAAACGGTTAGGAAAAAACAAGGTGGCGATACCCAAATCTTTTTATAAGGTATTATGTTACTACACGGAGAAGGGTTATAAAGGTATCGGATTTCTTTTCGAAAATAGGGACTATAAAGATAATTCGCTGAAATCGATGGTGATACCTATCGATAGCGTGGAAAAGGTAACAGGCATTGACTTCTTCCCGTCTATCCCCGACGATCAGGAAAAAGAAATGGAGGCGACGGTCGATTGGAGCAGCTGGTCGTTTTAATGCATATATCCGAAAAATTTTGGAGGCTACACTTTGAAATCCGGTCGGAACCGGAACAATAGATTTTAAAAGAATGTTGTATTCTTATGGTATAAAAGCCTGGGTATGCAATTAATAATCAGAATATAATAATAACAAATAACTAAATGCAAGTTATCATGAATGGTAAATTAATCCCCGTTTTTGTATTGGCAGCATTGATGTCGTGTAGTCAGCCACCGGTGAAGGAGCAAGGTCCCCGCCCGGTGAAATTGACGGAAGTGACCTCATTGAACCTTGTGGAAAAGTCGTTTAGCGGTGTCGTATCGCCGGACCAGTTCAGCGATCTGGCCTTTAAAATGTCTGGACCGCTGATTTCGCTGAATGTGGATGAAGGGCAAAAAGTCCGTACGGGACAGGTTGTAGCAGAGATCGACCCGCAGGATTTCAAATGGGAATATGAAGCGAAGAAGGCTTCTTTTCAAACAGCCGAAGCACAGTTGCAACGTGCGAAGAAGCTGTTATCCAAACAGGCTATCTCGAAGCAGGAGTATGAGACGACCGAAGCCTCTTATTCCAACGCAAAGGCTGCATTTGAATATGCACAGAACCAATTGGAACAAACGAAACTGCGTGCTCCGTTCGATGGATTTATCCAGAAGAAGTATGTAGAGAACTATCAGAAGGTACAGGCCGGGCAGGGGATCGTTTGCCTGATCAACCCGAACAAGTTGCAGATTCAGTACACGATGCCTGAGACGAACATTACCTATTTCTCCACTCCTTATCAGATCTATGTGGAGTTTGACAACTATAAGGGAATCCGTTTCAAAGCGAAGGTGAAGGAATATGTGGAAGCGTCTCCCGATGGTTCCGGTGTTCCTGTCTTCCTGTATATCGACGATCCCGAATTTAATCTGAACAAATACAAAGTGGCTGTCGGATTCTCCTGCCGTGTGGTGTTGCATATCGAGAGTGCAAGCTTTAACGAGGGAGCGGTGCTGGCGCCTCTTTCCGCCATTGTAGCCAGTGAAGAAAATAACGACAAATTTGTCTTTGTCTATAATGCCCAGTCACAAAAGGTGGAACGTCGCCAGATCGAAGAATCAGGACTGGTTGGAAAAGACAATGTTGTGATAACCAAAGGACTGAATGCCGGTGACCAGGTCGTTTCGGCCGGAGCTACCCGTCTGGTTGAAGGACAACAGGTAAAAGTATTAACAGATTAAGCTGATAAATAATGAATCTTCCAGTATATTCCTTAGAGAATAAGAAGATTATATATTTCTTTTTGGCAGTGATGCTGATCGGGGGTATATATTCTTTCTTTAAATTGCCGAAAAAGGAGGACTCGCCTTTCGTAATCAAGCAGGCTGTTCTGGTTACGCAATATCCGGGTGCTACTCCTCAGGAGGTAGAAAAATTGATAACGGAACCTATCGAACGGGAAATTCAGTCCATGTCGGATGTTTTTCAGATCAAGTCTGAATCTTATTTCGGCATGTCGAAGATCTCGATCGAATTGCAACCGACTTTGGCTCCGGATTATATGCCGGTCAAGTGGGATGAATTGCGCCGTAAGGTGGCTAACATACAACCCCGCCTTCCGAGCGGTGCTTCCGCCATTAACGTGAGCGATGATTTCGGGGACGTGTTCGGTATCTATTATGCCTTGACTGCCGACGAAGGCTTTACTTATGACGATATGCGCGATTGGGCGCAGAAGATCAAGACCGAGCTGACTCCTATCCAAGGTGTGCAGAAGGTCTATCTGTTTGCGGAACAGACGCAGGTCGTGAATGTGCGTATCTCCGTTCCCAAGCTGGCAAACCTGGGGATCGACCCGAACTCGATCCAGCAAGTCCTGCAGACCCAGAACCTGCTGGTCAATACAGGCGAGATCATGACCGGGACTTACCAGCTTCGTGTACGTGCCGAAGGTACTTATAAAAGCATAGAGGATATACGCGACCAACTGATCGTGACAAAGGGAGGAGGCGAAGTGCGCCTGGGTGATATCGCTATCATCGAACGTGGCTATATGGACCCACCTTCCAACCTGATGCGTGTGGATGGCAAACGGGCCATCGGTATCGGTGTGGCTACGGGTGCGAAAGACGACGTGGTGGCTGTCGGCGATGCTGTTGCCGAACATTTGAAAGAGATGGAGCAGCTTTTCCCGATCGGTATGGAACTGAAAACCATTTATCCGGAAAACCAGATTGCCAACGAAGCGAATAACGGGTTTATCCTGAACCTGATCGAATCGTTGCTGATCGTAATTGTGATTATCTTCCTTGTGATGGGATCGCGTGCCGGTATGCTGGTGGGCAGTTCGCTGCTTTTCTCGGTAGGTGGTACGTTGCTGATTATGCTGATCTGGGGTGTCGGGCTGAACCGTACGTCCCTTGCCGCTTTCATCATTGCGATGGGTATGCTGGTGGATAACGCGATTGTGGTGACTGATAATGCGCAGGTCGGCATCAAACGAGGCTTATCGCGTTACCAAGCGTTGGTCGATGGAGCCACCAAACCGCAGTGGGCGTTGTTGGGCGCGACCTTTATCGCTGTTTGTTCTTTCTTACCGATGTATTTGGCGCCGGCTTCTGTGGCCGAGATTGTCAAGCCGTTGTTTATCGTGCTTGCCGTGTCTCTCGGACTGAGTTGGATATTGGCTTTGACACAGACAACGACTTTCGGTAGCTTTATCCTGAAAGAAGCCAAGCCGGGTGAGTCAAAAGATCCGTATGACACGAAGTTGTATCATCAGTTTGAGAAAGTCCTGGCCCGTCTGATTAAGCGTCGTTATCTGACACTTACTTCGGTAGTGGCGACTTTGTTCTTGTCCTTGTTTATCATGGCGATCATGCCGCAGAGTTTCTTCCCGATCATGAATAAGCCCTATTTCCGTGCCGACCTGATCTTCCCGGAAGGGTATGGTATTGACGATGTGGAAAGGAATGTGATCAAGATCGAGGACTATCTGAAGAATAACGAGAAGATCAAATCCTATTCGTTCACGTTGGGAGGCTCGCCGGTGCGTTATTACCTGGCAAGTTCTTCTATCGGCCCGAAACCGAACTTTGCTAATGTCTTGATCGAAACCAAGGATGCAAAAGATGCGCAGAGCGAAGAAAATAAGTTCTATGAATATATGGTCGCTAACTATCCGGATATTTTGACCCGTTCAGCTTTGTTTGCTTTGTCTCCTGTGCCCGATGCTGCAATTGAAATCGGGTTTGTTGGTGATAATATCGATACGCTGGTGGCTCTGACGCAGCGTGCACAAGAGATCGCCCGCAAGAACGACATGGTGATGGAAGTGCGCAACAGCTGGGGAAACAAGGTTCCGGTATGGAAGCCGTTGTACTCGCAGGAAAAAGGTCTTCGCCTGGGTATTACCCGCCAGCAGATGGCCTATTCGCTTCGTTCGGCAACCAATGGCGTACCTTTAGGAGAATATCGCGAGGGGGATGTGTTCATGCCGATCCTGCTGAAAGATGCTGACCGGGATTCCATGAACTTGAACGATATCAAGACCTTGCCGGTCTACAGCGCCAAAGGCCGTTCGGTCAAAGTGGAGCAGGTGATCGACGATTTCTCGCTCGATTACGAGTACAGCGTCGTGAAGCGTTATAATCGCCAGCGTTATATGATGATGCAGTGCGAACCGAAACGTGGCGCCAATACAATGGCAGCTTTCAGCCAGTTGTGGCAGGAGATCCAGCAGGAGGTGCAGGTTCCCGAAGGATATAAACTGCAATACTTCGGCGAACAGTCCGAACAGGATAAAGGTAACAAGGCGATTGCCGCCAATATCCCGTTGATGTTCGGTTTGATTTATCTCACCTTGTTGTTCCTTTTCCCGAAATACTACCGGAAGCCGGTCTTGATCATGTGTATGTTGCCTCTGATCTTCATCGGTGTGGTATTGGGATTGCTGGTGTTCGGCAAGTCGCTCGATTTCTTTGCCATGTTAGGTCTGTTAGGCCTGATCGGTATGAATATCAAGAATGCGATCGTGCTGGTGGACGAAATAGGATTGCAGCTTGACAGTGGCCTGTCGCCGGTCAATGCGGTGATCGAGGCAACCAAGACGCGTATCGTTCCGGTAACGATGGCATCGGGCACAACGATCCTGGGCATGTTGCCATTGTTGGGTGATGCCATGTTTGCCGGTATGGCGGCGACGATTATGGGAGGTCTGTTCGTTTCGACCATCCTGACGATCTTCGTGCTTCCGGTGACCTATTGTATATTCTTTAAGATTAAATCGGTATAATAATATGAGAAATAAAATAATTATCGGTTGTATGCTGTTGGGGGCTTTATCTGTGGGAGCACAGGAAAAGCCCGTCACGGCTGCAGACTACAAGCAGAAAGTGCTTGAATATAGCCGTCAGATCAAACAGAGTGCGGAAGAGCGTATCGCGATGCAGCATGCTATCAAGGCGGCCAAGACCGCTTTCTTCCCGGCTCTCGACTTCTCCGGCAGTTACCAGTACCGTATCAATAAGTACGATTTGGATTTCGGTCCGGGTATGTCTGTCGAAATGGATCACAATACTTATAGTTTGGGAGCTACCGTAAGTCAACCTGTTTATGCCGGCGGACAAATCTACAACAATTACAAGGCCGCCCAGATACAGGGACAGATCGCTTCCGAAGCAGAAGACCTGACGACGGATAATATCGTGTATGCCGCCGACCTGAACTATTGGTCTGCGGCTGCCCGCAAAGGTATGTACGATGTCATGTGCCAGTATGTCGATATCGTGCAGGAATTGGCAAACGTGCTGACTACCCGTTTCAATGACGGGCAGATCAGTAAGACAGACCTCTTGCAGGTACAGTCGCGTTTGAAAGAAGCGGAATTGAACAAAAGCGCTGCGTACAAAGACTATCAGATTGCCTTGCAAAACCTGAACGTGCTGATGGGAGTTCCTCCTATGACACCGGTAGAGATTGCCGATGCCATCACGATGGTTCAGCCGTTGCCCATGCACATAGGGGAAGAGGCTGCTTTGCAGAACCGGCCGGATTTCACGATCTCTAAATTGAATATCGAATACCAGAAACGGCAGATCAACCTGTCAAAAGCAAAGTATAATCCGACACTGGCTATCGGTTTCCAGGGAACCTGGGGCACTCCGATGTTGAACGTGAAAGGGTCCGACCAGCTTTGGACACCTGCCGTGTTCGCCTCCTTGAAGATACCTTTGTTTCGTTGGGGAGCCCGTTTCAAAGAAGTGAATTCTCAGAAAGCTATCTTACGCAGTAAGGAATATGCGATGGATTATACACGCGATCAGATTTCTCAGGAAGTCGCCAACTCTTGGACCAGCCTGACGGAAAACACGAAGCAAATCAATGTCGCTGAAGAGGCCTGCAAGATCGCTGAAGAAAATCTCGACCTGAATACGTTCAGCTATAATGAGGGAAAACTTCCGATCCTCGACGTCCTTTCCGCCCAGCTTTCCTGGATTCAGTCCTATAGCAGCCTGATCCAGACCTGGTATCAGCAGAAAGCGTCCCTTGCCCAATATAATAAGGCGGTGGGTATTCGTCGCCTGCAGTAATCGGAAAACACCTTTATCACAATCTTTTTAGGCACGGATTTCACTGATTTACACGGATGAATTTATTTTTTCCGTGTTTTCCGTGAAATCCGTGCCTAAATTATATCTATTAGTAAGCTAAATTTTGCTTCGACACAGCTCCTTGCCAAGAGCAGAAACAAATGCAAATATTATTGAAACTCCTTTTTCAGTTCCTCCACCCATTTCAGTATCCGTTCCTCCGTCTGTTCGGACTGGTTCTCGATATCAAGGGGAAGTCCCAGGAAATGTCCTTCCTTAACGGCCCGTGATTGGGTGAAATGATAGTCGTTGATAGGCATGAAACCGACTAGTTCCGCATTGCTTTGGGTAAAGGCTTCCGCCAGAATGCCGATCCCATCGACGAAATTGTCGGGATAGCGTTCTTGGTCTCCGAGCCCGAATAGGGCGACTTTCTTGCCCGTCATGTCGATGGATTCTATTTCCGGCATGAACTCGTCCCAGTAAGTCGGCAGTTCTCCGTCGAACCAGGTGGAAGTTCCGGCAATAATATTGTCGAACAATTCGAACTCCTCGCGTGTCGCCCCTTCTATCGGGATCAGGACGACTTCGTTTTCTGCGAATGCTTCTTGTATTTTCAAAGCGACTACGGCTGTTTTAGCGGTTGTGCCACCATAGAATAAACCTATTTTCTTCATTTTGTATGTTGTTTATAGAAGGTGTGTCGAAACTATCCTGTTCCCGCGCCCCTCGCGGGATCGCATTAAAACCGGCCCTATAAAAATCTGCTTGATAAGGTCTGTCCTTTTGCATCCCCGCATCAAGTGCGGGGACAAGGAGATTTTGACATACCCTCTTCATTAATATTCCAATAATGCTTTTGCTGCGTTGTAGATCCGTTCTTCTCCGGGCAGGATCGCCTTTTCGAGGACCGGATGGAAACCGACAGGGGTAAAGGTGGAGCCGACACGCTGGATCGGAGCATCCAGGTACCGGAACATTTCCGTGCCGACGATTCCGGCTATTTCCGCACCGAAACCGGAGAACACTTTATCTTCATGTACGATCAGCACTTTGCTGGTCTTTTTCACGGAGGCGAAGATGGTTTCCGTATCGAGCGGGATCAGCGAGCGGATGTCGATGACTTCCACGTCCCAGTTATGCTCTTTCTTCAACTTCTCGGCGACACTGAGGCAGAAATGCGTGGTATTGCCATACGTGATCACGCTCAGGTCATTACCCGGCCGGCGGATACGGGCTTTCCCGAAAGGAACCTCGAAGTCTTCCGGCACAAAACTGGCTGCTTCGACCGAGTTATACTGTGCTTTCGGTTCGAGAAAGACAGTAAAGCCTTTCGAACGTAGGCTGGTGCGCAACAGTCCTGCCGCATCGTCGGCAAAAGAAGGATAGACGATGCGGGCTCCCGGAATGGAAGTCAGCGCACCTTCGATCGTTTGCGAATGGTAGAGTCCGCCGCCGATATAACCGCCCGATGCCAGGCGGAGCGTCAGGTTAGGGGTGAACTGTCCGTTGCTTCGCCAGTATTCGTGCGTACATTCGACATACTGCTCGATGGCCGGCCAGAAATAATCGGCAAATTCGGCTCCTTCCACCACGACGTGTATTTTCGGATCGAAGCGGCACATGCCGTTGGCCGTACCCACGATGTAGTCTTCGGCGATGGGAGCGTTGAAGATACGTTTTGGCCCGAACTCCTGTTGCATGCCTTTGGTGACGTTGAACACGCCGCCTTTGTCTTTGTTAGCCACATCCTGTCCCCACAGGAATGTATTCGGGTTATGGCGGAATTCTGCTTTTAGTGTTTCGTTGATTGCGGTTACCAGTGTTTTTTTTTCGCCATTTTCTTCTTTATGCGTGCCGTCTGTATATTTCTGTGGCTGGTAAGGTTCGGGCAGGACATAGTCAAAGATCGTCGCAGGATCGGGTTCAGGAGCCGCCAACGCTTTGCGGTTGGCCGCACTCAGGTCTTTTTTTGCCTGTGCTTCTATCTGCTTCAGCTCATCTTCGGTCAAGCGGTTGTAACGGAGCAGCATACGGCGGAATTTTTGCAGCGGATCGGCTGCTTTCACGTAGGCAAGTTCGTTTTCATCGCGATACAAAGTCTGCTTGTCAGAGTTCGAATGGGAGCCGATGCGTACGCAGTTTGCATGGACGATCACCGGATTATGCGTATTGATCGCATGTTCGCGGGCTTCGGTCATGGCGTTCATCGAGTCAAAAACGTCTTTCCCGTTACAGTGGATGATACGCAAGTTCTTGAAGCCGGAGAAGTTGTCGGCTACCTTGCGGTTGGCCGTCTGGTCCTTTTTGGGGACGGAGATACCGTAGCCGTTATCCTGCAAGACGAAGATAACGGGGAGCTGTTCGTTGCTCGCCCCGTTGATGGCTTCATAGACGTAACCTTCGGAAGTGGCGGACTCGCCATGCGAAGTGATCGCGACACCTTTATGGTCGTAATAAACCATTGCACGGGCGACACCTACGGCATGCAGGTCGTGTGTCCCGGTTGCCGAGGATATGTTCTCGATGTGCCACTCCGGCTTGGCGAAGTGGTTGGACATATGCCGTCCGCCGCTGGACGGGTCGGTCGCTTTCGAGATACCGTTCAGGATAACTTCTTCCGCCGTCATTCCGGCAGAGAGGACCGTCAGCATATCGCGGTAATAAGGAAAGAGATAATCCTCTCCCCGGTGGAATACCTGTCCGATGGCAAGCTGGATACCGTCATGCCCGGCATAAGGGGCATGATAGGACCATCCTAAGGATTGGAGCAGGTAAGAAGGCGCCTTTTCATCGAGCGCCCTGCCGAGACTCATCAGGTAATACCATTTGCGAAGAGTCTCGGTATCGGTTGTTTTTATATCGTATCGTTTCATATTTGATTATTTTATATTGTATTAATTGTTTGGTGATAAATGCAGATTTACCGGTGCGGAAGATGGATGACATGGTTGTCGCTTGTAGGGGCAGGGCTCTGCTCTGCCCATTGGATCCGGGCAAGACGGAGGTTATTTTCATTGGGCGGAGTAGAACCCCGCCCCTACGGGACACCATTATTTTATTGCGCACAGATAAATCATTATTTATCCCAATTCTCAAGGTAGTCCGCAACCCTCCGCAGGAATTCGCCGCCGAGAGCACCGTTGATGATCCGATGGTCGTACGACAGGGATAGGTACATCTTGTGCCGTATTGCAATCGTATCTCCTTCGGGTGTCTCCACTACAGCCGGTTTCTTTTCGATGAAGCCGACACCTAAGATGGCGACCTGGGGCTGGTTGATGATCGGAGTACCGAACAGGCTTTTGAACGAACCGAAGTTGGTGATCGTAAAAGTTCCGCCTTGTATATCGTCCGGCATCAGCTTATTACTGCGTGCTTTGGCGGCAAGGCTGTCGATACTGCCGGCAAGACCGTTCAGATTCAATTTATCTGCATCATGTATGACCGGAACGATCAGGTTCCCATCCGGTAGCGACACGGCGATACCCAGGTTGATATGCTTTTTCAGAATGACTTTATAGCCATCAACCGATGCGTTCACGTATGGGAATTCAGCCAATGCTTTGGCCGTAGCTTCGGCAATGGCGGGCATATAGGTGAGTGGCACGCCCTCGCGTTTGAAGAAAGCCTCTTTCACGCGGCTGCGCCATTTGACGAGGCGGGTAACGTCGGCTTCGACAACGGTCGTAACGTGAGGAGACACTTTTTTCGACATCACCATATGGTCGGATAGGATGCGGGCTACGCGATCCATCTCGACAATCTCGTCGCCGTTGGCCGAAGCTACCGGACTGACCGGATTGTTACGTTTGTCGTTACCACCCGTTGTTGATGCCGGAGCCTGTCCGGTAGCGGTTGTCGCTGTTGCCCGGTGCGACTGTTCGCCACTGTCTGGTAACGAGGTGAGGGACTGTCCGGTGACGGTGACCGCCTGGGGAGCAACTCCGCTTTTCTTCGTCGTTATATAATCTTTGATGTCTTTTTTGCTGAGCCGTCCTTCGTAGCCGGTTCCCGGAATGGCATCCAGTTCGGCCTGCGATATTTTGGCTTCCTGTGCCAGTTGCAACACGATGGGCGAATACCACCTTCCGTCTTCTTCTTTGGATGATTTGACCGGCTGGGCGGGTTCTGCCGGGATGGACCGTACCGTGGTGCTTTCGTCGCTTTTGGCTGCTGCGGAAGCGGAGCTTTCCTGAGTTTCTCCTTCTTCGCCCTCCAACTGGATCAGGGCGACGGCTGTACCGACAGCTACCGTGTCGCCTTCGGCAAACAGAAGTTCGAGAACCTTTCCGGCTACCGGAGAGGGAATTTCCGCACTGACTTTGGCTGTGCTCACCTCAAAAAGGACATCGTCCTCCTGAACGGCGTCGCCTACTTTGACGGACCAGGAGACAATCGTCCCTTCCGTAATACTTTCGCCCAGTTTGGGCATTTTTATTTCAAATGTCGACATATTATTTTAAATGTGTATTTTATGTTCTGATATTGAAGTTCCAGGCCGGTGTCGCATATTTGTTGTCACGCAGGGACCGGATGGCGTTCAAATCGTCTTCAGTGAATGAATAGGGACGGGTAGCCGTCTTGTTTTCAGTAAAATAGTTCAGAAGTGCATCTCTGAATTCTCCGATAGATACCGCTTTACGGGTATAGGTGCATATGTTGGTGACCGGGCTTCTTACGGACTTGACATAAAAAGGAGCAGGGTTCACCTCCTTTTCCTCCGGCCTCTGCCCTGTGCTTTTGAGGGCGGTCGTCAGGTGATACAGGTCGGTGGAGAAAAGGAGGGTGGCATGATGCAAGATCCTGCCTTTGTGGATGGATTGCGCACTGCCCGATATTTTCAGCCCGTCGATCGTGAGTGCCTGCCGTTCGTCTGTCTCTGCCCGGATGCCGAATGTGGCAAGGAAGTCGATCAGCCGGGCTGTGAATGTGCCGGATGCAAGTTCCTTGCTGTTTTGTATAAAAGTAATATTCAGGTTACCGGAATCATGATAGACGGCCCCGCCACCGGAATAACGGCGTACGACTTTGATATGCTTCTCCTGTATATAGTTCCGGTTTATCTCGTCCCATACGTTCTGGTGCTTGCCAATGATGACGGACGGTTCGTTCTGCCACAACATGAAGATGTCGTCCGAAAAGTTCTTGAGCAGATACTCCTCGGCCGCCAGGTTGAACCAGGCATCGGTGTATGGATTGTCGATATAAAGCATCATCAGAAGTACAGGCTTTCGTGTATCGCCTCTCCGACGGTCGGATGGGGGAATACGGTTTTCTTGAATTCATCGACCGTATAGCCGTGCTCGACGGCGATACCGGCAATGACGATGATCTCCGATGCAGGATTTCCCAACAGATGGCAACCGATGATCTGGCCGTTCACGTTCGTCAGGAGCTTGCAGAGCCCGTTGCCGGTTTCGTTTTCAGCGACAAAACGGCCGGAGTAGGTCATCGGTATCTTGACAAGGTTGTAATATTCTCCGTTTGCCTTCAGTTCTTCCTCCGTCTTACCGACACCGGCCACTTCAGGGTTGGTGTAGACAACGGCGGGAATAGCCCTGTAGTCCATCCGGTCCTCATGCCCTAAGATATGGTTGACGGCGACCTCACCTTCCCGATAGGCCGTATGGGCCAGTTGCGAGAATCCTGTGATATCGCCGGCTGCATAAACGTGCGGATGGGAGGTCTGCATATATTCGTTCACCCGGACTCCCCGGCGGTCCGTCTCGATGGAAAGGCTTTCCAGGCCTAAATCTTTGGTGATCGCCCGGCGTCCTACGCTGACCAGGATTCTGTCCGCCGGGATCGCATTCACCTTGCCGTCTTTTTCGACAATGACCTCTTTCGGGTTCACCTCGATCACTTTTGTGTTCAGATGAAATTCCACCCCTTTCTTGGCGTATTCGTTCCGGAGCATGGCGGACGCCTCTTTGTCCATTGCGCCGAGTATTTCCGGCATCATCTCGATCACCTTCACTTTTACTCCCATGCTGGTGAAAAAAGAGGCGAACTCGATCCCGATGACACCGCCGCCTATGATGGCAAGTTCTTTGGGGAGTTCTTTACTGTCGAGTGCTTCCCGCGAAGTCCAATAGTCTGTTTCTGAAAGTCCCTTGATTGGGGGAATTACCGTTTCGGAACCGGTGCAGAGGAGTATGTTTTTGACGGTGAAAAGGTCGTTTCCGCACTGTATGCGGATCATTCCGTCGGTTTCCCCGTTCAACACGGCAGTGCCCTCGACGATCGTGATCCCGCTCGAAGTGAGTCGCATCTTTACACCGGATGTCAGTTTTTTGACCGTCCGGTTCTTACGCCCGATGATCTTATCCATGTCGAAAGACGGCGTCCCTTCCGATGAAATGCCATATTTGGAGGATGTTTTGAAACTGTCCAATATCTTGGCAGAGTATAATAATGTTTTTGTGGGAATACAGCCTTCGTTCAGGCAGACACCCCCGATGGCGTTCTTTTCGAAGAGGACGGTCTTCAGGCCCCCTTCGGCTGCCCGTTCGGCGGCGGTGTAGCCTGCCGGTCCTCCCCCTATAATTGCAATATCGTAATTCATGTTTGTGCTTAATTTAGTTTGACATTTTTCGGTGCCTTTAGCAAGGACCGTATCAGGATACTCCGTTACCATTTCGACAGCAAAAGGAGGCTATCGCTTTCAAATAGAAATGTTAAAAAATATTACCCTTGCTACTAATTCTATTTATATGCACTACTAATCCGATTTACATGGGGTCGTAGTGACATTTTGGTAATGGAGCAACTTTCTCTTTTCTCGATTGTAAATAGTGATATCGGTGCTTAAAACGGCTTCTGGTCTTTTATTTGAAAACCAGGACTCTTTTATCTAACGGTTTTATCTCTTTCGGTCCGGGCTCTTCCGTCGGTGTTCCGAAAGGCATTTGTGCCACCAGTTCCCATTTCGGGTCGAGTTTCCATTCTGCACATACCGTTTCGTCGATCAGCGGGTTATAGTGTTGAAGGGACGCGCCTAAGCCGGCATCTTCGAGCATTGTCCAGATAGCCAGCTGGTGCATGGCGGATGTTTGCTGTGCCCAAACCGGAAATTTGTCGTAGTAAGTAGGGAAGGAGTCTTGCAACTGTTCGACTACCGCTTTGTCTTCGAAAAACAGGATCGTTCCGTAGCCGGCAGCCAGGCTTCCGTCTATTTTAGCCTCCGTCCCTTTGAAGACTTCCGCAGAAACAAGTCTCTTCAATGTCTCTTTCGTGATCTCCCAAAGTCTTTTATGGTTCTTGCCTAACAGCAATACGATACGGGTCGATTGCGAGTTGAAAGCAGAAGGGACGTTCATGACTGCGAAGTCTATTATTTCTTTGATCTGTTCGTCTGATATCGGGGAACTGTTTGTGATGTGATAATAAGTTCTGCGATGTCTCAATGCTTCTTTAAAATCTCGTGCCATAATTAATACGTTTTTATTTTATGCTTCTTTGAAAATAAAACCATCCGGAGTTTGATTTTGTTGCAAAAACGTCCCGTTGTTCCCCGAATGAACCGATAGAATTAATCTATCACGGGCGGATTAGTGGTGAAAAGGCTGTATCTTTGTCTCCCAAAAAGAGCTAAAGGAATGATTGGGAAAAAATTACCGGCCGTTTTTCGGATCGTGTTTGCCATATGGGTGATCCTGCAGGTTTTCCTGGTAGTAAAATACTGGGATATGCCTAACCACGATGATGCCCTGGCTTATGTGAAACTGGCTTCGGAATGTATCGCGAGAGGTACTTGGTATCCGGACATGCATAACCAATATGAGGATTTTATTTTCGGTCCGGGTTATGTAAACCTTTTGATCGGAATCCATCATCTTTTCGGATCTTTCTCTTTTGTCCGGTTACTGAATTTATTGATGAATATTGCAATGGTATTTGAAATACAGAAGTTGGCCGGGCGGATGTTTTCGGATAAAACGGGGTATTACGCTGCTATTTTATATATGTTGATTTTTTCGAACCTATATGCTCCGATAGCCGTATTGACTGATTTGCCTTTTACTTTCCTGCTGTTGACAGCCCTGCTGCTATGCAACGTCCGCCGGCTGTTTCCTGTGGCTGTCGCCGGCGTGTTGATCGCTTTGGCTAACTGGTTCCGTCCTCTGGCAATTGTCTTTTTATTCGTGATTTTGCTCCTTTTCATCGTGCAAAAGCGTCGATGGCAGTTTTATGCCGCTTTGACCCTGCCGCTTGTCTTGACTGTTTTCCTGATCGGGCAGAGTGCGAAGAAGAGAACCGGTCATTTTGTCTATCAAGCGGTATCTGGAGGCTATAATTTAGCGATGAGCTCTTTTGATGAAGCAAACGGTTTAGTCAATTTTAACGGCTTCAGTGATCCGGACAATTATATTTGCCTTCCTCCCGGAGAATATACCTATATGGAGCGGGACAGCCTGTTGAAGCGTGCGTCGGTCCGTTGGATATCGGAACATCCGTTTAAATATATTGCTCAAATGCCCTTCAAGTTGGCCGCTTTATATTGCGAAGATACCTGGACGGAGCGTGTAAAGCCTGATATGGGATTTAGAGTAGTACTTTCGAAAGTACAGGGCAATAGACTGAAATTGATGGAGTTGATAGTCTCTTTGGCCTTGAAGAGCATTGCCTATTACACCGTGCTTTTGCTATTCCTTTATTACATTTGGACGAACCGGCGCGACCTGTTACGGGAACGGAATGTCTATCTCCTGATCCCAGCTTTAGGCACGGCTGTAACGGTTTTGTTCGTGATTACTTCCCGCTATCATTATCCTTATCTGTTTGCGATAACAATCTATGCGGCAGCGGGACTTGATACTCTCATACAGAATAAATTAAGGAAAAATAGCAGAAAGTGCTGATTTATTTGTTGATTTCTTGTGTGTGAATGAAAATAATTTGTACCTTTGTGCCCCGTAAAAGAAGAGAAACTCTATTAGAATCTTTGTTTTTGTTCAAGATGCAGTTCAAAAAGGGAAGACAGATAGCAGGAGTTGACTTAAATTTCGTAATATTAAAAAGAAAGATTAGCGATGTCTAAAATTTGTCAAATTACCGGAAAGAAAGCAATGGTTGGCAACAACGTTTCTCACTCTAAGAGAAGAACGAAACGTAAGTTTGATGTGAACCTGTTTACTAAAAAGTTCTACTGGGTAGAACAGGATTGTTGGGTTAGCCTGAATATTTCAGCCGCTGGCTTGCGTACTATCAATAAACTTGGTTTGGATGCAGCAATTAAGAAAGCTGCTGAAAAAGGTTATTTAAACGCTTAATTTGAGGAGGAAATAAGAAATGGCAAAGAAAGCAAAAGGTAACAGAGTTCAGGTGATTCTTGAATGCACTGAGCACAAAGAAAGTGGTATGCCGGGTACATCTCGTTATATTACAACAAAGAACAGAAAGAATACAACTCAGAGATTGGAGCTGATGAAGTACAATCCTATCCTGAAGAAGATGACATTACACAAAGAAATTAAGTAAGAGGAGATTAAACAATGGCAAAAAAAGCGGTTGCAACATTTAAGAAAGGTGACGGTCGTACCTATTCTAAAGTAATCAAGATGGTTAAGTCCCCGAAGACCGGTGCTTACATCTTCCAGGAAGAAATGATTCCTAACGAAGCTGTTAAAGATTATTTCGCTAAATAACAGAGCGTAATATCAAGATACAAAGAGAGGTTCTTCCCCATAGCGGGAAGGACCTCTTTTTTTGTCTCCATTCGGGTGGTTATATGGAATATTTTCATAATTTTGTGTGGGCGAATCTGCGGCTGTCCGATTGGGGGCTGCCGCAGATTCGAACCTACAACACGTTGATAAATAATAAATAGAAACAAATTAATAATTAAGAACCATGAGATTTGATGTATCCAGCACAGCGCTGTTATCACGTTTGCAATCTATTAGCAAAGTTATTGCTTCTAAGAATTCATTACCGATCCTGGACAGTTTCCTTTTCAACCTGGAAGGTAATAAACTTACCATAACAGCTTCGGATGCTGAAACACGTCTGGTTACATCCGTTGACGTGATGAATGCACAGGGAAGCGGGCTTTTCGCTGTCTCGGCAAAAATCCTGCTCGATCCATTGAAGGAGTTGCCCGAACAACCGCTGACTTTTGATATTAACGATGATAACTTGGAAATTTTTATCCATTTCCAGAATGGTAAATATAATTTTATCGGACAGAAGGGAGACACATATCCGCAGCAGAAACCGTTGAATGATAACGCGATCTCCATCATGATGGACGCGCAGATGTTGCTGAACGGTATCAGCCGCGCGTTGTTTGCAACGGCTGACGACGAACTTCGTCCGGTAATGAATGGTATCTATTTCGATATTCACACGGACGATTTGACATTTGTGGCTTCCGACGGTCATAAACTGGTGCGCCTGCGTAATCTTTCGGTAAAATCACCGGAAAGAGCTTCTTTCATTTTGCCGAAGAAGCCTGCTAACCTGTTAAAAGGCCTTTTGTCAAAGGAGGAGGGGATGATCAGCATCAAGTTCGATGATAACAACGCCTATGTGAACTGTGCTAATTTCGAAATGGTTTGTCGCCTGATCGAAGGCCGTTATCCGAACTACAACAGCGTGATCCCGCAGGAAAATCCTTTCAAGGTGACAATCGACCGTGTCTCTTTCCTGAATGCCTTGAAGCGTGTTTCCGTTTTCTCCAATCCGGCCAGCAGCCTTGTCAAATTGCAGTTGAAGGAAAGTGAAATGCTTGTTTCCGCACAGGATATCGATTTCTCTACTTCCGCAGAAGAGAAGATTGTTTGCAGCTTTGACGGAACTGAATTAAGCATCGGTTTCAAGGCTACTTATCTGATTGAAATACTGAGCAACATCAATTCGGAAGAGGTGATACTCGAATTGGCTGATCCTTCACGTGCCGGTCTGATCGTTCCTTCTGAAAACGAAGAGAACGAGGATCTGCTGATGCTGCTGATGCCTATGATGTTGAATGATTAAAATACGAAAAAATGCAGTTAAACCTGAAAAACCCGTTAGTCTTCTTCGACTTGGAGACTACGGGTATTAATATTGTTAAAGACCGTATCGTGGAAATCTCTTTTGTGAAGGTTTACCCGAATGGAAAAGAAGAATCTAAAACGAGACGGATCAATCCGGAAATGCCCATTCCACCGGAGTCGACCGCCATTCACGGCATCACTGACGAAGATGTAAAAGACTGTCCTACTTTTAAAGAAATAGCCAAATCGCTGGCAACCCAGATAGAAGGGTGTGATCTGGCCGGATATAATTCCAATCGTTTCGATATCCCTTTGCTGGCGGAAGAGTTTTTGCGTGCTGGTGTCGATATCGATTTGAACAGACGCAAGTTCATAGACGTACAGACTATTTTTCATAAGATGGAACAGCGTACGCTTTCGGCCGCTTATAAGTTCTACTGTGACAAGAGCCTTGAAAACGCCCATACGGCGGAAGCCGATACGATGGCGACTTATGAAGTGTTGAAAGCGCAGCTGGACCGTTATCCGGAGTTGCAGAACGACATTGATTTCCTTTCCAAGTATTCAAGCTATACGAACAATGTGGACTTTGCCGGAAGGATGGTCTATAACGACAAGGGCGAAGAGATAATCAACTTCGGCAAGCATAAGGGGCGTCTGGTAGAAGAGGTCCTGAAGACTGATTTGGGGTACTATGAGTGGATGATGAAAGGGGATTTCCCGTTGAATACTAAGAAGAAATTGACGGAGATCAAATTAAGGATGGCAGGTTTTAATATGAATTCGAAATAAGCGGTATGAATAATTTTGAGTTTTGTAACCCGGTAAAGGTCGTTTTCGGTAAAGGTTCCATCGCCCGCTTGTCCGCTTTGATTCCGGAAGGAAGCAGGGTACTCATGGTATATGGTGGCGGAAGCATAAAGAAAAACGGTATCTACGATCAGGTGACGAAGGTGTTGGAAAGTTTTGAAGTGACCGAATTTCCAGGTATCGAAGCAAATCCGCATTACGAAACCTGTATGAAGGCCGTGGAGATCGTCAGAGAGAAGAAGATCGATTTTCTGTTGGCCGTAGGCGGTGGTTCGGTGATCGATGCAACAAAGTTCATCGCAGTATCTGTCGGTTTCGAAGGTGATCCGTGGGATATCCTTTCGAAAGGCGGGCAGGTGAAGAGTGCTCTGCCTTTGGGAACGGTGCTTACATTGGCTGCGACTGGTTCGGAGATGAACGAACGTTCGGTTATCTCCCGTGTATCGACTCGTGAGAAATTGAATTTCGCCAGTCCGCTGATTTTCCCTAAATTCTCTGTGCTGGACCCGGAAGTGACTTATTCACTTCCTGCTCGACAGGTGGCGAACGGAGTGGTCGACTCTTTTATTCATGTAGTGGAACAATATCTGACATATCCGGTCAATGCGAAGGTACAGGATGCCTTTTCGGAAGGCTTGATGCGCGTCATCCATGAAGAGGGACTGAAAGTTCTGGATCATCCGAATGACTACGATATCCGTGCCAACCTGATGTGGGCGGCAACCAATGCGTTGAATGTCTGGATCGGACAGGGAGTTCCGCAGGACTGGTCTTCTCACCGTATGGGCTATTCGCTGACGGCACAGTTCGGTCTGGATCATGCACAAACACTGGCGATCCTCTTGCCGGGCGTGATGACGTATATGTTTAAAGAGAAGCAGGCCAAGTTAGCTCGTATGGGGGAAGTCGTTTTTGGCATTACGGATGGAACGGAAGAGGAGAGGGCACGAAAGACAATTGCGGCCTGTGAGGATTTCTTCCGTCGGATGGGCCTGAAAACGCACCTCGGCGAATGTGGCATTACGGAAAAGGATTTGGATGCCCTTGCTGCTCCTGTGGACAAACAGGGCTGGAAATTGGGTGAACATCATAATATCGACAGCCGTGTGGCTCGTGAGATAATGGCGTTGCGTTTGTAATAAAAATGGAATAAGGGACTTGAGGGTGTGTCGGGCACACCCTTGGGACCGCATATCGAATAAAATGCTGAAAGGTAAACATATCATATTGGGGATAACAGGGAGCATCGCTGCCTATAAAGCCGCCTATATCATCCGTGCCCTTGTGAAGAAAGGGGCGGAAGTTCAAGTTGTTATTACCCCTGCGGGAAAAGAATTCATAACGCCGCTCACGCTATCCACGTTGAGCAGCCATCCGGTGATCAGCGAGTTTTTCTCGAATCGCGACGGTACGTGGAACAGTCATGTCGATCTTGGCCTTTGGGCCGATGCCATGCTGGTCGCGCCGGCTACTGCTTCGACAATCGGAAAGATGGCGAATGGCATTGCTGACAATATGCTGGTCACGACATACCTGTCATGTAAAGCACCGGTTTTCATCGCACCGGCAATGGATTTGGATATGTTCGCGCATCCATCGACACAGCAGAATTTGGAGCGTCTGCGTTCGTTCGGTAATCGCATCATCGAACCTGCCGAAGGGGAACTTGCCAGTCATCTGGTGGGTAAGGGGCGTATGGAAGAACCGGATAAGATCGTGGCGGTCCTGGAAGATTTCTTTGCTTCTCAAACCCGGCTTGAAAAAAAAAAGATTGTAATAACTGCCGGTCCGACATATGAAAAGATAGATCCCGTACGTTTTATAGGTAACTATTCTTCCGGAAAGATGGGCTTTGCATTGGCGGAAGCGTGTGCAGAGCAGGGGGCCGAAGTGACATTGATCGCAGGACCGGTGTCTTTGGCAGCGGTTCATCCGAATATCAAGCGGATCGATGTCGAGTCGGCCGAAGAAATGTATCAGGCGGCCATGACAGCTTTTCCGCAGGCGGATGCCGGTATTCTTTGTGCCGCTGTGGCGGATTATCGTCCGGGTGAGCAGGTAAGCGAAAAGATCAAGAGGGAGACGAAAGGGGAAATGACGCTCCGCCTGGTTCCGAATAAGGATATCGCAGCCTCGTTAGGGATGATCAAACGTGAAAACCAGGTTCTGGTGGGTTTCGCATTGGAAACAAATGATGAAACAGCTCATGCGGAAGGAAAGCTGAAGCGGAAAAACCTCGATTTCATCGTGTTGAATTCTTTGAGGGATGCAGGTGCCGGTTTCCGTTGCGACACGAATAAGATCACGATCATCGACAAGGAAGGCGGGACGATCGCTTATCCGTTGAAGAGCAAACAGGGGGTAGCCGTTGATATTGTAAATAAATTGGCAACATTATTAAAATGAGAATGATTAAGAAATTATTATGCATATGTCTGTTGGGAGCCGCTCCTTTTATAGGTAAGGCACAGGAGTTGAATGCCCGCATCACGATAAACAGTGATAAGGTGCAGAGTACGAATAAACAGGTATTCAAAACCTTGCAGGATGCATTGAATGATTTCGTCAATAACAAAAAGTGGACGGATGCCACTTTTGCCATGAATGAACGTATCGACTGTTCCATGACTCTCATCATCAACGAGATGGTATCGGACAATAGTTTTAAAGGAGAGATACAGGTGCAGGCTCGCCGTCCGGTATATAATTCCAGCTATACGACTACGTTGCTGAATTATCGTGATACGGAACTTTCTTTTGACTATACCGAATTCGAACCGTTGGAATATACGGAAAATACGTTGAACAGTAACCTGATCGCGACTGTTGTTTTCTATATTTATACGATCCTCGGACTGGATTTCGACAGCTTTTCTCCGAAAGGAGGTACTGCTTTCCTCGGACAGGCCATGCAGATCGTGAGCCTGGCTCAGGCACAACCTACGTGGACGGGTTGGAAAGCTTTTGAAAACGACCGTAACCGCCATGCTTTGGCAACGGCCCTGACGGACAATACTTCGGAACTGTTCCGGGATATGTGGTATAACTATCATCGTAAGGGACTCGATGAAATGGCCGCAAATCCGGATCGTGGACGTACGACTATAATCGGTTTGCTTCCGGTTTTGGAACAGGTGAAAAGTGCCCGGCCGACATCACCGTTGCTTCAGATGTTCGCCGATTCCAAGTTGGATGAGGTCGTTTTGATTTATTCGAAAGCTACTACACCGGAGAAGCAGGAAGGTTATAAAATGTTGTCCAATCTGTATCCTGCCCTCACGACACGTATGGAATCGCTTAAAAAGTAATCTGGAATAGCTATGCTGAAATCTTTATTCATACGGAACTTTGTTCTGATTGACAGCCTGGACATTAAGTTTGATAAAGGTTTTTCTGTGATAACCGGCGAGACGGGTGCAGGAAAGTCTATTATATTGGGGGCTCTATCCCTGGTCTTAGGACAGCGTGCGGATGGAAAGAGCATTAAAAACGGTTCTGAAAAATGTGTGATAGAAGCAGTCTTTGATGTCTCCCGCTATAAGCTGGAAGAATTTTTTCTCACGAATGACCTGGAGTATGATGCGGAGGTTTGTATTCTTCGCCGGGAATTGTTTGCATCGGGAAAGTCCCGTGCTTTTGTAAACGATTCTCCTGTCCCGCTTTCCGTGGTGAAGGAGTTGGGAAGCCGGTTGATCGATATCCATTCGCAACACCAGAATCTTTTGTTGGGAGATAACCGGTTTCAGTTGAAAGTAATCGATGTAATGGCTGAAAATGATATTCTGCTGATTCTTTACCGGAAGGAATACAGCCGTTATTTGTTTTTGAAAAAGGAGCTGAAAGAGCTGACCGAAAAGGCTCTCCAGACTAAACAGGAGGAAGACTATGTGCGTTTTCAGTTGGAGCAGTTAACCGATGCCGGTTTGGTTGCCGGCGAACAGGAAGAACTGGAACAGGAATTGGAAACCCTTTCTCATGCCGAAGAGATAAAAGGTTCTCTTTATAAGATAACCCAACTGCTGGACGGGGAAGAACAGGGAGCCGTCCAACTGATAAAAGAGGCCCTTTCCACCGCAGACAGCCTGGAACGTTATTATCCGAAAGCGAAAGAAATAGCCGAGCGCCTGCGTTCTGCCTATATCGATATGAACGACTTGGCTTCCGAGACGGAAGTGCTCAAGGAGGATATAGAATTTAATCCTGAACGCTTGGATTGGGTGAATGAACGTCTTAATACGTTATACACCCTGGAGCAGAAACACCGGGTCTCCAAAGTTGAAGAACTGATGGAGTTGCAGGATAAATATACTGAGCAGCTGAAGGAGATCGATTCTTTTGATGAACAGATCGAATCGCTGAAAAAGCAGTTGGAAATCTCTCACCAGGAATTGCTTCAACAGGCAGCCGTATTGAGCGAGCAGCGTAAGATCGCCTCGAAAGCTATTGCTTCCCAATTGGTGGAAATGATTGTCCCGCTGGGTATGCCGAATACGCGCTTTGCAATCGATTTTGTTCCTAAACAGGAGCCGGAAAGCGATGGAATGGACGAAATCCGGTTTATGTTTTCTGCCAATAAGAGTGCGGAACTACAACCGGTGGCTCAGACGGCATCCGGTGGCGAGATCTCCCGCCTGATGTTATGTATCAAGGCGATGATTGCCGGATTTACGGCGTTGCCTGCCATCATCTTTGATGAAGTGGATACGGGGGTTTCCGGAGATATTGCCGATAAAATGGGGGATATCATGCAGGAATTAGGTACGAAGATGCAGGTTTTTGCCATTACCCATCTCCCTCAGATCGCAGCAAAAGGAAAAGACCATTATTTTGTTTATAAGGAGGATACGGATGAACGGACCGTTACCCGTATCCGGAAAATGAATAAGGAGGAGCGTGTGAAAGAGATTGCGCGTATGCTGAGCGGTGCTTCGTTGACCAGTGCTTCCATTGCAAATGCAAAAGAACTGTTGAAAGCGAAAAATTAAACCTTTTCACCGCTCTCTGGTCATAATAGCAACAGAGTGTAAGTGCTAATTAAAAATTGAGTGACATGAAGAGATTGAGTAGTATATTGATGGCAGTCCTTTTTTGCAGTTTGCAGGGATATGCACAGTTTTGGATCAGTTTCGGATGGAATGAACCCCATTGCCAAAACTGCCTCTGGATGGAACAGGCAATCCGTATGACGAACCGTCAGGCTGCCGAGTATCATAAGATCATTCATCGGTACGGGGAGAAGATCGAGCGTGAAGCACGCAAACATTATCGCTATTGGGACCAGTCCGCCCAGAAGATATATAAGCTACGTATGGAGCGGGACCGGAAGTTGCAGCGTATCCTTTCACCTTCGCAATTCCGTTTATATGTGCGTTTTGTCCGTGAAACACCGACACGCATCCATGATTGGAGAGGTTGGTATAATAATCCGCATTATCCGGACTATCGTCCGTCCAGCTCCTGCCATCGTTATGAAGATCATTACTGGCATTGCCAGTGGGAGTATACGAACAATAGATGGTTCGACCGTTTCGACGATGGTAAATGGTATCCCGGTAAGTATGATCGTCCCGGTCATGATAACGGGCAGTGGAGGCCGGACAAGTATGATCGTCCTCAACCGAGTCATAACAATGGCCGTCCTCACCATGACAATGGACAGTGGAAACCTGACAAATACGATCGTCCGCACCATCAGGGAGGCCGGCCCGGTTCCGATCATCACAAGAATAAGCACGATAAGGACAAATATGACAAGAAACGTCCGGATCGGGATAAAGACAGACATTACGATAAGAACAAAAAAGAAGACAAGCGGTCTGACAAGGATCGCACGAATAGCCGCCAACGTACGAGTGACAGGCGGAGCATAGAGAAAAGTATCTGATAATGGGATTTAGAGTAAACCGGCGCACCCTGCTTCTGATAGCCGGGTGCGTTTGGATAATAGCAGGTATCAATATCTTAAGGATCGGCATCGTCACGTGGTTGAACGATGCCCATTATTGGTTGTTTAAAGTCGGGGAGGCAATTGTTGTTTTCCTGCTTTTCTTCCAGTTTGTCTTTCGCCGCTTGTTTATTAAGCATTCCGAGCGGATCTCACAGAAAGGGGAAAAGAACTGTCCTTTTTCATTTTTTGATGTGAAAGGTTGGATTGTGATGATCTTTATGATTACTTTCGGTATTACGATCCGTCATTTCCAATTGCTTCCCAACTCTTTTATTTCGGTATTTTATACCGGACTTTCGTCAGCCTTGATTATTACCGGTATCTTATTCCTGATCCGGGCTTATTCTCATACTTTTAACAGAAGTTGAAAAGCGACAGCCAAGATGAAGTAGGCCAGGTAACATACGATGGAAGCCCCGAGTGAGACCAATATCTGCATTGGCATACGTTTTTCTTTCCGCATATAATCATAATTAAATGTGGCACCAAAGATACCGAACACGCCTCCTATAGCTCCTCCTAAAAAGATAAGCAGGATAGGGAGGCCGCCTATTATATATTCGGCAGTGGTCAGCCTCTCGTCCAATGCTATTTTCTGTCCTCTGAATATCGCCATGTAAACGAAATCCAATCCATATTGTATTCTTAGTTCTTCCTGCTCGCCGGATGTGTTGGTGATGTAGTATTTGGGTTTGAATGTTCCGGATCGTTTGATTTCTCTTCCATCCTGAAATAAACGTAATTTAAAAGGACCGTATACCAGTGTCAGCTCTCCTTGTACTCCTTCAAGAGTAAATTTCTTTTCCTTTGCCATGTTCTTTCAATTTTGATAGATTGTAGTGTTTGTTTTTATACAATACAAAGGTATATAATAAAAGCGTAAATCTTTGTATCTTTGTCCACATAAAGCCGGGAATAGTCGAATAGCCCGGCGATAAAACGGAAAAGATATAGAAGAATGAAAGAAAACGAAATGGTGTTCGGCATCCGTGCCGTGATCGAGGCAATCCAGGCCGATAAGGAGATTGATAAAATATTGGTAAAACGTGAACTGCAGGGAGACTTGTCTCGTGAACTGTTTGAAGTTCTGAAAGGACGTGACATACCTGTACAGCGTGTGCCTGCCGAACGTCTCGACCGTTTGACACGCAAGAATCATCAGGGGGTAATAGCCTTTATCCCGGCTATCACGTACGAGCGGCTGGAAAATATTATTCCGTTTGTATATGAACAGGGAAAGAATCCGTTTATTGTGTTGTTGGACGGGGTTACGGATGTCCGTAATTTCGGTGCGATTGCCCGTACCTGCGAATGTGCCGGTGTGGATGCGATCGTGATTCCTTCAAGGGGAAGCGTGACGGTGAATGCCGATGCGATTAAGACCTCGGCTGGTGCGCTCCATGTATTGCCTGTCTGTAAGGAAAAAAGCATTACGGAGGCTATCCGTTTTTTACAGGCGTCCGGAGTAAAAGTCTATGCAGCCAGTGAAAAAGCCTTTGAGAATTATACTGCTATCAAATATGACGGACCTGTGGCTATCGTAATGGGAGCCGAAGATACGGGAGTTTCGATGGATAATCTTCGTATCTGCGACAGTATGGTGAAGATCCCGCAGTTCGGTACGATCGGTTCGCTGAACGTATCGGTCGCCTCTTCCATCCTTGTCTATGAAGTGGTTCGTCAGCGGATGAACGAACAAGCACAATAACGTTATTAAAATAAAGAAACAATGAAAAAAGTGATCGCAACAAAAAATGCACCGGCCGCTATCGGTCCGTATAGTCAGGCTGTACAAGTAGGTAATATGCTGTTTGCTTCCGGACAGTTGGGACTTGATCCCGCAACAGGCAATTTCGTAGAAGGCGGAGTGAAAGAGCAGACCGTACAGGCATTCAAGAATGTACATGCAATTCTGGAAGAAGCCGGTCTTAGCATTAACGATGTCGTAAAGACAACGGTATTCCTGGCTGATATGAGTGATTTCGCTGCTATGAACGAAGTGTATGCTTCTCAGTTCGAAGAAACTTTCCCGGCCCGTTCTGCTGTCGCTGTCAAGACATTGCCGAAGAACGGCTTAGTGGAGATTGAAGTGATTGCCGTAAAGGAGTAAAGATACCCCGAAACCCGTAGGGGCAGGGCTCTGCTCTGCCCTCCCAAAAAAATGTCCAAAAGGGGGTGTGTCAAATTGATATTACCGGACGCAGATGGCGCAGAATACGCAGACCGACGCAGATTTATTTTGTTGATAATTAATATATCTGCGTTAATCTGCGCTCGTCAGCGTTGTCTGCGTCCCATGAATACCGATATTCGACACACCTCCCTACAATTTCCCGAACAACCTTCCTATCAAATCCTTTTTCCCGATTCGTTGCAACGCCTGTGTGATCTGGCGGCGAAATTCCGGTTTATACCAGAAAAAGAACTGACGCTGTGCCAGTTTTTGTTCTTTCGTATGGGCTGTATATATCTTTTCCAATGTGTAGGGATGATAACCTGTGTAGTACATCTCCGTTGCCAGTGTCATGGGAGTAGGCGTGAAATCCTGCACCTGTTCGAGTTGGAAATGCAGTTTCTTGGTCTGGATAGCCAAGTTTGCCATATCTGCCTCGGTACAGCCGGGATGGCTGGATATGAAATAAGGGATTAGTTGCTGGTTCAATCCGTATTGCTTGTTTACGCGGTCGAATATTTTTTTGAATTGTCCGAAAAGCTCGAATGAAGGTTTGCGCATCATTTTCAGGACATTGTCCTCCGTATGTTCGGGGGCGACTTTGAGACGGCCGGAGACATGACGGGCTATCAGTTCCTCCATATAGGTATGGGCAGCTTTGTTCAGATTGTCGTCTGTATACCGGTGCAGGAGCAGGTCGTAGCGGACACCGCTACCGATAAACGAACGCTTGATTTCCGGCATTCTGTCCACTTCTTTGTATATATCCAACAGCGGTGTGTGATCTGCATTCAGATTCTTGCAGACGACAGGAGAGATGCAAGACGGTTTCTTGCACTGGGAGCAGATATCCGGATTCTTCCCTTTCATCCGGTACATGTTGGCCGAAGGGCCACCGAGGTCGCTCAGGTATCCTTTGAAGTCCGGCATCCGGGTGATCTCTTTCACTTCTTTCAATATGGACTCTTTACTTCGTGAGGCGATAAACTTTCCCTGATGGGCTGAGATGGTACAGAAAGCACAGCCTCCGAAACATCCCCGGTGGATGTTTACCGAGAACTTGATCATTTCGAAAGCCGGTATCGTCTTTCCTTTGTATTTGGGATGGGGTAGGCGGGTGTAGGGTAGGTCGAATGACGCATCGATCTCTTCTTCCGTCATAGGCGGGAAAGGGGGATTGACGACGATTGTTTGCCGGCCGACCTTTTGCAGGATGCGGGATGCCTGCTGTTTGTTGGATTCTTCTTCTATGTGTTTGAAATTTTTGGCCTGTTTCAGCTTGTCGCGCAGGCATTCTTCATGGGAAAAGAGATTGATGTCGTCCGGTAGCGGCTTTACCTCGTCTGCCAAATAGGCCGTTTGCCGTATATCTTTGATCTCATGGAAGGGAATGCCTGCCTGTAACCGGCTGACCAGTTCTTTCAAGGGAAGTTCCCCCATGCCGTATATCAACAAATCCGCCGGGCTGTCTTTCAGGATTCCGGGGAGCAGCTTGTCTTGCCAGTAATCGTAATGGGTAACCCGGCGCAGGGATGCCTCTATACCTCCTAATACGACAGGGACATCCGGATAGATCTCCTTTATTATTTTCGTGTAAACGATGCTGGGATAATCGGGGCGCATACCGGCACGGCGGTCCGGTGTATAAGCATCGTCGCTACGCAGGCGCTTGTTGGCCGTATAGTGGTTGATCATCGAATCCATCGCTCCGGCAGAAACACCGAAGAACAGGCGGGGGGCTCCCAACTTCTTGAAATCCCGGTAATCACCGCGCCAGTCCGGTTGCGGGACAATCGCTACGCGCAGTCCCATTGCTTCGAGTGTCCGCCCGATGACGGCCGCTCCGAATGAAGGATGGTCCACATAGGCATCTCCGCTGAAAAGTATCACATCTATATAGTCCCATCCGCGGGCTTCAACTTCTTTCTTTGTTGTAGGCAACCATGCCTCCGGTCTGAATGTTCTCATGGCTGCAAAGGTACGAATTATATTCTGTCTGTATAATAGGGCAACCGTACCAAATCCAGCAGTAACAATTCTTTATTTCTATGGAGAGAAAAAACGTTTTCGTCCCGAATAATTCTTTCTTAAGTGCCTGCTAATTCTGTAATCGGCGCCAGCAATTATATAATCACAACTACCGATTATATAATTGCTGGCACTGATTTTATAATCACTGGCACCGATTACAGAATTAATAGGTACTCCGATGTTTTTTTATGCCTATGTAGAAATGAATTTGGTGCGGTTGCCCTAAAGTTATAACTTTTGCTTATGGGAGATAGGTATTAATGATGTACAGAGGAGATCGAAATCTCTTACCTTTGCAAACGAAAGGAAAATAAGGTTTTCAAGAAAACTTTATGGTTGCAGGGAATGTTTTAATAGAAGACATATTATTAAAAAAAACAATACAATATGAAAACATTGACAGACGAAAAGCTCACGATCGTAGGAGCGGCAGGTATGATTGGTTCGAATATGGCTCAGACAGCCATCATGATGGGACTTACTTCTAATATCTGTTTGTATGATCCGTACGCTCCGGGCTTGGAAGGGGTTGCCGAAGAGTTGTTCCATTGTGGCTTCGAAGGTGTTAATATCACTTTCACTTCCGATATCAAAGATGCACTGACTGGAGCCAAATATATCGTGAACTCCGGTGGGGCCGCCCGTAAGGCGGGTATGACCCGTGAAGACTTGCTGAAAGGAAATGCCGCTATCGCCGAAGAATTCGGAAAAAACGTAAAGGCCTATTGTCCGGATGTCAAGCATATCGTAGTTATTTTCAATCCGGCTGACATCACAGGTTTGATCACACTGTTGTATTCAGGTTTGAAACCTTCGCAGGTGACGACTTTGGCAGCTTTGGATTCTACTCGCCTGCGTAGCGAATTGGCCAAGCATTTCGGTGTTTCTATGGATGTTGTGGAGAACTGTCGTACATACGGCGGTCATGGCGAGCAAATGGCTGTTTACGCTTCTACCGCTAAAGTGGATGGCAAGCCGTTGGCCGGCATGATCGGCACGGATGCTTTGACTAAGGAACAATGGGCGGAAATTCAGACGAAGGTGACGAAAGGTGGTGCCAACATCATCGCTTTGCGTGGCCGCTCTTCTTTCCAGAGTCCGTCTTATGTCTCTATCGAGATGATTGCAGCCGCTATGGGAGGTAAACCGTTCCGCTGGCCGGCAGGTGCTTATGTCTCCAACGGTAAGTTCGACCACATCATGATGGCTTGGGAAACTTCCATTACAAAAGATGGCGTAGCTTTGAAAGAGATAAAAGGTACCCCGGAAGAAGAAGCCGCTTTGGAAAAGAGCTACAAGCATCTTTGCGCGTTGCGTGACGAAGTGATCGCAATGGGTGTTTTGCCTCCGATCTCCGAATGGCATGCATTGAATCCGAATATTAAATGAAAAGTCAAAAAGACGGGTAGAAAGATTTAGGTTACCAGAAAGTAGATCGTAGATATTTATTTTAAGGAGTATGTCAAAAGGGCTTTTCGGCCCTGACATACTCCTTTTTTTATAGTCAGGATGCTGTTTGGCTGTTTGATAATTTCTGTATCAGGTCGGCCACGTCTCTTCCGTCCATAAGCCCGTGATGTACGCAAATCGAAATGGGTAATAAATGCTTTTCACCTTCCTGCATTAATTTCCCTGTGGAAATGCGGGGTACGGAGTCTCCGTTTTTAAAAGATGTAGCATGCTTCATTTCGGAAAAAGCAAACCAGGGTAATGCCGAATAGTGAATGACATCCTGTCTGTCTGTGTTTTCGGAAAATGACAATCCTGTTCCGTTTTTAACCCTTTCTATTTCCTGTGTCGCTGTTTGAATAAATCGGTTGATATTTGTATCGTATTCAAAAAAGCCGAAACCGAAAGTCCCGTCTTCACGTCCGATAGTCGGGGAGATATGGATCGTATCATAACGGACTACCGAGTCTTTTTCTATTCGTAATTTGAATGCATCGGTTTCGTTTGCACACTTCAATAAGAAATGAAGGGAATAAAGGAAAAAAGAAACATTCAGTTCTTTACTTTGTCTGTAGATATCGGTGAAATCCACAAGAGTTGTAATCCCGAAAAAGGGGTCGTCGAATGCGGAAAAGAAAGCAAAATGTTCTTTTCTGTTCCAATTGTCTAAATCGATAACTTGCTTCATCTTGTCTTCTTTTATAAATGTCTTTCCGGATAAAGTGCATCCCACCATTGTGGTTCGTCTTTCAGGTATTTGGCGAACCAGGCAAAGATGGTGTTTTGCCATTCGAGACGTTTTTTATAATCCGCAACACCGTGGTTCTCTCCGTCTACCTGTACAAACTCGACTGTTTTTCCAAGTAGTTTCAAAGCCAGGAACATTTGGATACTTTCTCCGACAGGCACGTTCGTGTCAGCATTTCCATGAAGCAAGAGGAGAGGGGTATTGATTTTGTCAGCATTGAACAGCGGACTATGCTTAGTATAGAATTCCGGATTATTCCACGGGTATGTGCCCGTATTGGCAACCGAGCAATATCCATATCCCCAATAACCTTCACCCCAATAGCTACTCAGGGCACTGATGCCCGCATGACTGACTGCGGCAGCAAACAGGTCGGTTTTTGTTTGCAGATATTGTGTCATGAAGCCACCGTAGCTGGCGCCGGCACAACCGATTTTCTTCGGGTTGACGAACGGATGCTCTTTGCAGAACTGTTCTGTCCCCTGGATAATTTCATCGGCGGTCTTATCTCCCCAGGCATTTACGTGACGGGCGGCGAATTCTTGTCCGAAGCCAGTCGTACCGCTTGGGTTCAAAGTGTAGACCACGTAGCCGAGGGCTGCATACATATGCATGGAGTAACTGAACTCCAACGCACGGTTAGTGGGAGAGGTTCCGCCGTAGTAATAGACGATCATCGGATATTTCCGGGATGCATCGAAGTTGGGCGGGAGATAATAGCGTCCCTGAATGACAGTTCCGTCGGTAGAGGTGAAATTCCAGTCGTGGACTTCTCCGAACTTGATGTCTTTCAGCTTGTCGGCCGATAAGTCGTAGATCAGTTGCGTCTTGTTGTTCTTGGTGTTGTAGCTGTACAGACGGTTGGCATTGGATACGCTTTGTCCGTAGTAATACATGACCGGAGCGGTTTCGGCCAGCGAATAATTGTAAATGACGTCTTCCGGCAGGTCAAGACGGCGGATTTTTCCGTTGACCGGATTGCAGGTATAGATACGCTGGTAATCCTGGTCTTCCGTCAACATATAAATCTGTCCGTCGAATTTGCTCCATTGTGCACTCGTGACGTTCGGGTTGAAATCTTTGGTAAGCGCTTTTGCTTTTCTCGTTGCCGGATCGTACAGGAAAAGCTGTCCGTCGTAAGTGTTGGATATTTGCCCCTCTTTGATGTTCAGACCGATATTGTCGAAAGCATTGCCGGAACCGAATACCATCAACTGCTTGCCGTCCGGTGAGAAAGTCGCCCCATTGATGTATTGGGCTTTTTCCCATAAGGTGTCGACCGTCATGGTCTGCAAATCCAACTTATACATGGAGTTGCTGGAGTGAGGCAGTGAAGTGTAATCCTGCTCGCTGGTGCTGAACAGCAGATAACGGCTGTCGGCACTGACATCATTGATAAAGGTATTGTTATGCCCATATGTCAACTGCTCGTATAAACCGGTCTGAAGATCGTAGCGCCAGATGAAGTAACGGTTACGGAATCCCGGCAGACGATCGTTCGGTTCCAGGATACGAAGCATATCCGGCCCATCTTTAGGGCCTTCTTCCTGGATGGTATAAAGCAAAGTCTTTTCATCCGGGGTAAAACTGAAACTGCCTTCCGGGAGGTTTTCCGCCAGGATTTCTTCCTGCATAGTTGCCGGATCAACGGTTATCAGCTCTTTTCCGTTTATTCCGGTACGGGTGAAATACATCTTGTTGCTCGTCGGCATCCAGTCGGCAGTTAAGATAAACCCTTTGTCCTGCAATAGGATCTGTCCGGTCGCAGCATCCCGCAGTTGAGCATATTGTTCGCTTTTTCCACCTTCCATGCGGGTGTAGTATTTTACCAGCACATATTTTCCGTTAGGCGAGATGCTCGTTCCCCGGAATTGCGTTCCTTCCAGGATGTCGCGTGATGTGTACCGCTTTTCAGGGTTAAGGGAAGCTATGACCTCTGCTTCCTCTTCACTTTTGAATTTGGCTGTCAGCGTGGACGGACAGGTATCGGTGTCGGCTGTCAGATATTTGATGACCACTTCATAGCGGTGTGGTTCCAGGGTCAATTCAGAAGTGGCGCCGACCGGTTTATTGTTGACGAACACTTCGAATGTTCCCGGTCCGGAAACTTCCAGCGAGCCTTTTGTGTAGCGGTCGCTGTTCAGGTAGAACGAATAGAGATGCAAGGCATATCCTTTTTCGGGTGTCGGGACGGTAATCAGTCCGGCGGTATCCGCATCGATAACGACCGCATTGCCGAGGGCGCGGCCGAAAGGAATAGTCGATTTGACCAGGTTCTTTGCCTCGAAAGGCTTGCCATTGACGTTCAGGCTGTCTGCCAGGATGGGCTTGTTGACCGCTATCGGCCCGGCATGAAGGTACTGCATCACTTTTACGTCTTCTGCCGCTTGGGTGGCGAAAGCCGAAAAGAGGAGTAACGGGATAAGTTTAATCTTTTGATTCATGTATCGTGTATATTTAGAATATCTATTTGCGAGTAGCACTAATCATATAAAGCCGGTCACTGTCTTCCATCGTGTTGACAGTGAAAAAAGGAGATAGCATGCGGGCCAGCTCTTCCACGGGAGGCAATCCTTCCGACAGTTTTCCGGCATGCTTGTCATGGTGTCCGTTGATCTTGTCGCGACTTTCGCTGTGACAGATCACCAGTTCGCCGCCTGCCGGCAGTATTCCGGCTAAATGGGAGACCAGCTTCTCCGGTTCCTGGAAATGAGGGAAAACACTATAGGCAATGATATAGTCGAAAGATTCTCCCTGTATATCCCATACGTCCTGGCAACGGAAGTCGACGACCGGGGTCGCATATTTGCTCCGTGCCTTCTCGATCATTGCAGGCGAAAGGTCTACTCCGACAATCTGCCGGGGAGAATAAGGTAGGAGATAACTCTCCAATACGCCGGTTCCACATCCGATGTCCAGGATGCGAAGCCCTTTCCGAAGGCCGGTCCGTTGCAGGATGTCGTTCAGTTTTTCCGGATCATGATAGCAAAGTTCGTCCCATCTGTCGGCAAGAGTGTCGAAGAAGTCTGCTATCTTGTTCATGGTAGTTGTCCCTCCCAGACAAAACAATCGGTAAACAAACTTTTGAGATCTGTCGCCTCTCTGAACAGGCCGAACACGGAAGAACCGGAACCGGACATGGAGGCATATACGGCTCCCTTTTCATACAATGTCTCTTTAATCCCGACAATGACCGGATATTTTGGGAAAACACTTTTTTCAAAATCGTTGACCATCAGTTTTTTCCATTCTTCGACCGGTCTCCGGATGATTTCTTTCAAAGAGATGGCCGGAGCAGCAGGTGTCACCATCGAGTAGGCTTCCGGTGTCGAGACGGCGACATCCGGCTTGACAAGACAGAGATGGTAACCTGCCAGTGACAATTCCACCGCTTCGAAGATATTTCCCGTACCGGATGCGAATACCGGCGTATTGCGGATAAAGAACGGGCAATCCGCCCCGATGGAGGAAGCAAGTTCTTCCAATCCGTCTTCCGGGATCTGAAGTCCGCAATAGTCGTTCAATAACTTCAGCATAAAGGCGGCATCAGCCGAGCCTCCGCCAAGTCCGGCCCCGAAGGGAATAGCTTTCAGCAGATGGACTTCCAGTTCCGGGATTTCATACCGTGACTTCAGCAGATTCAGTGCTTTGACAACTAAGTTCTTCTGGGTTGGAGTATCTACCGGTATTCCCGTCTGTGTGAAAGAGAATGTATCGGCTCCGACTATTTCCAGCGCATCTTTCACCGGGATCGGATAGAAGATAGTTTCAATATTATGGTAGCCATCGGGACGTTTGCTCACGACATTCAGCCCCAGATTTATTTTGGCATTAGGAAAACAGATCATATATAGTCTCTTTTTAATGATTGACAAATGTAAGTTAATTGATATAATTTAGGCACGGATTTCAATTCCGTGAATTCCGTGCCTGTAAAATCATGAAGGAGGTGTTTTGCCACCGCCTTTCGGTGCTTATCTTTGTCCTTCGCCGATCATCTCTTCAGCCAGAACGATATCTGCGTCCTTTTTGATGTTCGGAAGTTCCAGACCGTAGCCTTTGATACGGTCTTCACGTTTCAACAACAGGGAGATCACGAGTGCCAGAACACCGAAGCAGGTGAAGATCAACATCGGGATCGTATAGTCGTAGGTCGGTTTACCGTTGATCTCTCCGGAAATGCAATATTGATCCAGTACGATACCGATCATATACGGAACTCCCATCAGTCCCCAGTTCTGTACCCAGAATATCAGTGCATAGGCTGTCCCCAATTTGTTTTCCGGAATGATTTTCGGAACGGAAGGCCACATGGCGGAAGGGACCAGCGAGAATGCGATACCCAGCAGCAGGATCAGTATCAGAGCGACCAGCCAGTTGTCCAGCATCGGAATGGAGAATGTGAAGTGAATGAATATCAGCATGATGGAACCGATAATCATGATGGTTGCTCCCTTTCCTTTGCGGTCGTACAAGTTTCCGAAGAACGGAGTTAATAGGATATTGCCGAATGGCAGCAAAGCCGGAATGACACCGGACCATTCGGGATCGATGCCGAATTTGTTAATCATCAGGTTCGGAGCATATTTCAAGAAGGGGAAAACAGCCGAATAGAACAAAACGCAAAGGAGCGCCATGTACCAGAAACCCTTTAACGTGATGATATCCAGGATATCGCCGAAACGGAACGGTTCTTCCGCATCTTCTTCCCCGGTAGCGCCGGCGGCATCTTCCGCATCACGTCTCTTGTCCATAACAACAAATACGATGAAGGATAACAAACCGATGCAAAGCAAAATCAAACCGATGAAGATCGGCATACTGATGGAGTTGCCGAACGCACGGCTCAACAAAGGCGTAACGCCGATTGCCAAACCTGTACCGATACGGGCACAAGCCATTTCCAAGCCCATTGCCAATGCCATCTCTTTGCCTTTGAACCATTTTACGATGATCTTCGAAACGGTGATACCGGCAATCTCGACGCCGACGCCGAACAAAGCATATCCTAATGAAGCGACTACCAATGGATATCCGTATTCTGAACCGAAAACGGTAACGGTTGCACCGTCAAAATTATGTGAAATACCGAACCACTTGATGAAAACACCGATGAGCATGATGCTGGTTGCCATCAAACCGGTGAAGCGGACCCCCATCTTGTCTAAGATCATGCCTCCGAAGATAAGCATCAGGAAAAATACGTTGAACCAACCGTAGGCGCTGGTAAATTTGCCGTATTCATTGGCTGTCCATCCCAGTCCGCCACCTTCGACGGGGGTTTGTAGTAAGTCCTGTAGCGGAGCCATCATATCCGTGATGAAGTATCCGCAGAGCATTGTGAATGCGACGAGCGCCAGTACGGACCATCTCGCCGTTTTTGATTCGCTCAGTTTTCTCTGAATTTGTTCTGTCATGATATTTGTTTTTGAATTATGTTATTTGTCTTTTTTCAAGAACAGGGGCAAGGCGTCCGCCACAACAAAAGTGCTTCCACCGATAAAGATGATGTCGTCCTGTCCGGCACGTGCCAATGCTTTTTCCACAGCTTCCGGCACGGAATCGCAGATCGTGCCCGACAAACCGTGGAAGATTGCTTTTGTCGCAAAATCTTCCGCAGGCATTGCCCGTTGCACGGATGCTTGCGTAAAGAAGTAAAAGGCTTTTTCAGGCATCAGGTCCAATACGCCGTCGATATCTTTGTCGTTGACCATGCCGACAATCATAAAGAGATGCTTATGCCGTTTCAGTTCTTCTTCCAGTTGGATTTGCAGATATTGCCAGCCTCCGGCGTTGTGCCCGGTGTCGCATACGACTTTCGGGTTCTCCTGCAAAACCTGCCAGCGCCCCATCAGTCCGGTCAATTCGACCACATGTTCGAAACCTTCCCGTATCGCTTCGACCGGAATATTTACGCCGGCAGCGCTCAATAAGTTGATCGCTCCCAATACGGTAATCGCATTCCTGAACTGCACGACACCCCCCAATTCACCGAACAACTGTCCGTATTCCGCAGAGTCCAGATACCATTCGCCCGTATCCATCAGATAAGATTCTTTCAGCAACCCTTCGTCCTGGGCGAAATATACTAATGTACCGGCTTTGGCGGCTGCGTCTGCAAAAACTTGTGCCACGCTGTGGCGGTCTACTTCGCCGACTAATACCGGAACGTCCTTTTTGATGATTCCGGCTTTCTCAAAAGCGATCTTTTCGACCGTATCTCCTAAGAACTGGGTATGGTCCAAGCTGATATTCGTAATGATACTTAGGATAGGAGTGATGATGTTGGTACTGTCCAGGCGGCCGCCCATGCCTACTTCGATAACGGCATAATCCACCTTTTCGGCGCGGAAATAGTCGAATGCCATACTGGAAGTCAGTTCGAAGAAGGAGGGTTGGAGAGGTTCGAAGAAAGAACGGTTGCGTTCTACAAAATCTACCACATATTCTTTGGGGATCTTTTGCCCGTTTACCCGGATTCGTTCGCGGAAGTCGACCAGGTGCGGGGAGGTGTAAAGCCCGACTTTATATCCCGACTGGCGCAGGATCGCGGCTAACAGGTGGCTGACGGAGCCTTTGCCGTTGGTTCCTGCAACGTGTATCGTTTTGTAGGCTTTATGTGGGTTGCCTAAATGGTCGTCCAGTGCGATACTGGTTCCTAATCCGGGTTTGTAGGCTGAAGGTCCGGCATTCTGAAAAACTGGAATACTGGTGTATAGATAGTGTAGCGTCTCTTCGTATGTCATGCTGTTATTTTTTATATTTCGCAAAGTTAGGTACAAATCTTTTAGGAAAAAAGGAATTGGTTAAAAGATAGGTGGAATAAACAAGAAAAGGATACCCGAAACCGGATATCCTTTTCAATTTAACTTTTATAATTCTGTAGAATTAATTTCTTGGGAGTGCTTCTTTTACAACCATCTGACGGCCTTCGTAAGTGGCTCCGTTCAAATCTCTGATTGCGTTTTGTGCTTCGGAATCTTCCGGCATTTCGACGAATGCAAAACCTTTAGATCTTCTTGTGTCGCGATCGATGATAAGTTTTACTGAATCAACTGTTCCGAACTCTTCCATTACATCTCTTAAATCTGATTCCCTAACGTTATAGCTAAGGTTACCAATATACATGTTCATAAAATATAAAAATAAAAAAATTAATAATTCAACAATCGAATGTAAGGAAGTTATTTATCAGAGATGAAAATGCTCAATATATAATTGAGAAGATACATGTGAAAAATCAAATCGATATAATCTCTCATTGTTTGTTGATACAAAGGAAAGCATTCTTTTTGGATAAAGCACTATACTTCCCGATATATATTGAATAATTTGTTTCTTTTGTGAAATTAGGCCAATACTTAAGGATTGACCGCAAACATGGGACGTCGTGCCCGGACCAGTCGGCACAGCCATTGAAGCAGATCAGTCGATGATAAGCTTGTAACCGATCCCGCGTACGTTCAGTATTTTGATCGATCCGTCTTTCGATAGTTTATGCCTCAACTTGGTTATGAATACATGCAGGCTGCGGGCATTGAAGAACGAATCGTCTCCCCAAAGTTCCAAGAGGACATCTTTCATGGGCAGCACATGATCTTTGTTTTCACACAAACGCTTCAGTATTTCGGATTCGCGGTTGCTCAGCAATTGCTTTTCTCCGCAGTACTGAAGCGTTTGTGTGATGGAGTCGAATGTATACTGTCCGAGTGTGAAGTGGCTGCTTTCTTCCTTACGTACACTTATTTTATTCAATAATGCTTTGATACGGATGATAAGTTCCGCCATGCCGAACGGCTTTTTCAGGTAATCGTTTCCTCCCAGCTCGAAGCCTTCAACCACATCATTGGCTGCGGAACGGGCGGAAAGGAAAAGGACCGGTATTTGCTGATCCGTTTTCCGTATATGCCGTATCATCGTGAAGCCGTCTATTTTCGGCATCATGATGTCTGTGACGATGATGTCCGGCTTTGTTTCTTTATATCGTGACAACCCTTCTTCTCCGTTTGCGGCGAGAATCACTTCGAATTCTTCACCGTCCAGGGTGTCTTTTATGATCATGGCGAGCGTCGGCTCGTCTTCTACCAATAATACTCTGATCTTATCCATTGTCGTCAATTTTTAAAATGAAGGGTGAATGTGGAGCCTTTTCCCGGCTGGCTCTTGACCGTCACGTTCCCGTTATGTTTGGACATCATGTCGCTGACGTAGTACAATCCGAGGCCGAAGCCTTTCACGTCATGCAGGTTGCCGTTGGGCACGCGGTAGAACTTGTCGAACACCCTCTTTTGGTTGGCTTCGCTGATGCCGATCCCTTCGTCTGTGACCGAGAGGGTCGTTTCCTTAGATGATACCGTCCCTTTGAGGGTGATGCGGCAGGCTTTTTCTCCGGAATATTTGATTGCATTCCCGATCAGATTGCTGAGCATGTTATACAGATGGGTACGGTCGGCCGTTACGGTCATATGTTCCGGTACTTCTGTCGTAATCTCGACCGGTTTGTCTGACTTTAGTTTGAACTGTTCGATAAGCGGAGCCAGCAGTCCTGCCACCTGTATCGTTTCGGGTTGAAGGCGGAAAGTACTTCTGTTCTCGACAGAAAGCGTGAGGATTTGTTCGACCAAACCGGATAGATGGTTCAGTTGCTCCCGCACGATATTCAGATATTTCTTTTGTTTGTCATTTGTCGTCTCATCGTAGTTCAGCAATACATCGTTGGCAGCATAAGCAACGGAGATCGGGGTTTTCAACTCATGTGTCATATTGTTGGTGAAATCCGTTTTAAGTTCCTCTATCGTCTTTTGCCGCAGGATCGTATAAAGCAAATAGATGAAAGCAACCAAGATAATCACAAAGAGCAGGAAAGATGAAATCAATATGCCTGCCATATTCCGGAACACGACCCAATCGGGAGATTGGAGTTCCAGATCGTAGTAGCATTGTCCCGGTTCGATCGCGTGGGTGAAGCGAACCGAATTTTTCCAGGCTTCATCTTTTCCGGATGCATCCGTATAGGTATATAGCACAGAGTCTCTGACTCCCTGCCGGATCACTTGCAGACGGAATGGGACCATAATGCCCCGTTCCTGTAGCCCGTTCTTTAGTAAGGTGCAGAATCGGGAATAGTCGACAGGAAGTAATGTGTCTATCTTTTGATGCATGAAAATCTGCACGTTCCTCTCCATCGTACCGATTATCTGCAAGTAGTCATCCAGCTCTTGAGCAGTCTCCGTATACTGGATGGCCGAATCCGCCAAAACAGTAGTCGTGTCCCGGCTAAATTTGAATTGAGGATTTATTTCGGCATGAAATTTTTTTGCGGTCAGCGAGTCCATACGCAGGAACAGTTCCATATAGTCGGCCATCCGCATGGCTTCCTCTATATTATCCCACGTACTTTTCTTACTGGACACATATAAACCTTTCAGCCAGTACCCTTGTGATATCAAGAGCCCGGCAAGCGAAAGGCAAATAAGTGCAGCTATTATCTTAAATCGGAGACGTGTCTTCATATCTATGTGTTTGTATTTGCGACAAAAATACAGGTTCCGATTCAATTTATCACGAATCCGGTAAGACTAAATAACACTCCGTAAGCGAGTGATAACACAGTTTCTCCTCGGAAGGCTTTTCCTTTGCAGTGTCAATTGAAAAACGAACGAAAATGAAACGAATACTTTATTACTCTCTGGTTTTATTGGCTGCCGGTAATGGGATGTTACAAGCGCAGAATTGGATTCATGGAAAAGTGGTCGATAAAGAAGAACGACCGGTAGACGGGGTGGCTGTCGTGTTGCAAACATTGGATTCTACTTATATAGATGCAGTCGTTACGGATAGTCTCGGGGCATTCATGTTGAACCAAGAAGCTGGTCCGAACTATCGTTTGTTGTTCCAACATCTGTTATACGAGCCGGTTTGTAAAAAAATATCGACTGCTGATGCCGGTACGATAAGCCTGACTGAAAAAGATTATGAACTGGAAGGCGTTGTAGTAAAAGCCGAACGTCCGCAGGTCAAGGTGGAAAACGGCGCTTTAAAATACGACGTGCCCCAATTGATGAAAGATAAGGCGGTCAGTAATGCGTTCGAGGTGGTGAAGCAGATACCCGGTGTGATCAGTACGGACGATGCCGTCCAACTGTTAGGTGCCGGCAGCCCGAGCATTGTGATCAATGGGCAGTTGACCACGATGTCGGTCGATCAGTTAGTCGGTTTGCTGAAGACCATTCCTGCTTCGCGGGTATGTAACGTAGAGATCATGTATAATGCACCAGCCAAGTATAATATCAAAGGAGCTATGATCAATATCGTATTAGATAAGGAAACTGTCGAAAAGAATACTCTGCAAGGAGAAACCGGTGTCGATTATTTGCAGCGCCATTACGCGGAGGGGAAAGTTCATGGCAACTTGCTTTACTCCACATCCCGTTTCAATATAGATTTCTTAGCCAATGGGGCTAAGGGACGAAACTATATGGGAGAGGAGATCCAGGCCCTCCATACCTTGAAAGATCAGGTAACGGAGGTCAACCAATCGGGACGTGGCACCCGGAGCGGTATAGATGGAACGATGCGTTTAGGTATGGACTATACTTTCAAAAATGACGACAGGCTCTCTGCCGCCTACTATCTTACGGCCGGCAAATCCGATCTTGAACGGACGGCTGCCACAACCTTCCAGGTATTGGAATCCGGACAGCCGGTGGAAGAACGCCTGAGCCGTACATACATAGAGGGAAACAGTGCGTTGCACAATGTCCGTATTCAATATGACGGTAACTCCGGACTGATGGCGGGTGCGGATTTTACGCGTTATCATTCACCCGGTTTCCAGACATTTGTCGATCAAAGCCATGAAACGACAGTGACGGATATGCAGAATAATTCCAAGCAGGATATTTCACAAGGAGCACTATTTATTAACCATAGCCACACTTTTGAAACCGGGTGGGCACTGAATTACGGTGTCCATGGCGGTTTCACCTCTTCGAAGACTTATATCGATTATCTATATAATAAAGGTAACGGCTATGAATCGGCTCTTGATGAACTTGAAAATAACCGCCAGAAAGAGTATAGTGGAAATGCATTTTTGGAGGTGTCCAAGGATTTCGGTTCGCATTTCTCTGCAACAGCTTCTCTGAAAGTTGAATACTTTAAATCGGATTATACCTCTAACGGGATGAAATCCACACTTTGGAATGATTGGACTTTATTCCCGAATGCGACACTCAGCTATACGGTCAATCCGATGCACATCATCCAATTGGACATAAGCAGCGACAAAACCTATCCGTCCTATTGGGATGTGACGCCGCAGGAAAGCCCGATCAACTCTTATTCCGTTATCTTGGGCAATCCTTCCCTGAAGCCTTACCGTTCTTATAGCGGGCAGTTGATTTATATCCTGAAGCAGAAATATACGATTCTGGCTTTTTGCGACTATGTGCCCGATTATTTCGCCCAGTTACCTTATCAGAATACCTCGGAACTGAAAAACGTTTTCCGGTATGAGAACATGGACTACCAGTTGCAATTCGGTGTAGGGGTGATCGTTCCTTTCCGGGTCGGCGAGTTCTGGAACAGCCAGGTGACTTTGTCCGGTCAGCGTATGCAGGAGAAGTTGGACCATTTTCATGATCTGTCTTTCCATAATGAGAAATACACCGGGCAGTTCAAGATGGATAATACGTTTACCCTTTCCAAGTCTCGTCCGAATTTGAAGCTGGATTTGAATGGTTATTTCGTTACCGGAGCTGTGCAGGGAATCTATGATCTCGGTCATCTCTATGATGTGTCTTCTGCATTGAAATGGCAGTTTGCCGACGATCGTGCTACTCTGATTCTGAAATGTAACAACATTTTCCGCAGTAATATGCCTCATACGATGGAAATCAACCAGTCCGGCCAATATAGCCGCCTCTGGAAACTGGACGACCAACGTTGTGTAACGGTTTCTTTTGTTTGGAAGTTCGGCGGTTATAAGAAAAAGCAACATGAAGCGGTGGATGCTTCCCGATTCGGCAAATCGATGTGACCTGTTCTTTTGACATTTAGATAGGGAAAAGAGGGTCTTTACTATCAAACTGAATGTTAAAAAATATTACCCTTGCGGGTAATTTCAAATAGATGGGGTACAAATCCGATTTTGATGGGATAGTGCTGTCTTTTTGATAAAAGGAGATGGTCGGGATTAAAATAAAATGAGTATGTTTGTATATAAATCAAAGAAGAGTATGGCTAAAAAAACAGATATACAAATGGCTGATAACTTGATGGATAATTTTCGAGGTTATGCAGCACTACTTCGAAAAATCAAGCAAAGAGTACTGACCGCTCAGCAAAGGGTGATTTATGCCGCCAATGAAGAGATGCTTCGGATGTATTGGGACGTTGGCGAAATGTTGCAGCAAAGCCAGGATGCGGACGGTTGGGGTAAGAAAACGTTGCAACGGTTGTCAGTGGATTTGAAAAACGATTACTCTGAGATAAAAGGTTTCACTGTACGCAATATGCAATATATGGTGCAGTTTTTCAATGAGTACAATCAAGCACTTACGATGGTAAAAAGTTCTGCTTCTCCAATTGCGAAATCACTGATTTCGCAATTAGGTGAGTATAATTTTAACCTCCCTGTCAAGCACTTGGATTGGACGCACAATCTCGTGTTGATGAAGCAGGTTAAAGACATTCGTGCCCGCTATTGGTATATGATGCAAAGCATCACCAATCATTGGACGACACGCTATCTGCAAGAAGCCATCAAACTTGATGATTACGGCAAGCATGGAGCGTTGGCGAACAATTTCGCTGAAACGCTGCCTGCACCGGAAGCAAATGATGTAAAATCCATGCTCAAAGATCCGTATATATTCGATATGTTGACTTTCACCGACCAATACAATGAGCGTGATGTAGAAATCGGTTTAGTGAGGCATGTGGAGAAATTTCTCGTGGAAATGGGAGCTGGTTTTGCTTTTATGGGCCGGCAGTATCACATAGAGGTGTCGGGTGATGATTACTATATTGACATATTAATGTATAATGCGTTTTTGCATAGATATTTAGTGATTGAGTTGAAAGATACGGAGTTTATGCCGGAGTATATCGGCAAACTGAATTTTTACTGTTCTGCTGTGGATGACATTCTTTGCCGAGAAGGAGATAACCGGACTATTGGACTGCTGCTTTGCAAGAACAAAGATCGTATCAAGGCTGAATACGCCTTGCGCGACATTCAGAAGCCTATTGGAATTTCCGACTATGAATTAGGACAAGCCTTGCCGAAAGACATCAGAGGTAGTCTGCCTACGATTGAAGAAATCGAGAAAGAATTAGGATTGAAGTAGGTCGATAATTCAACAAGCCCAAAGGAATATTGTAAAGGCGATACCGTTTATGTCCGGTTACGCAAATGTGTCGTTCTTACAGTCCTTTTTTGAGATACCCTTCTACAGTTACTTAAATTAATAACATCAATACCGACAAGCAGGTAACCGCTGTTGTGAAATAGCGGAAGCCTTTTTCCGGCAGTTTTTTAACCAAGATGATACCCAAGACTCCGCCTATGATGATAAAAGGGATGGTACAGGCATCCAGCATCAGAGAGGAAAGGGTGATATTATCCCAGGCAAATACCTGTATGGGAATCTTCAGATAGTTGACGACCAGGAAAAACCAAGCATTCGTCCCCACAAAATTGTATTTGGGCATTTTAACAGATAGCAGGTAAATGGCCATCACAGGACCCGCAGCATTGCCTATCATGGTGGTAAAACCTCCCATTAACCCGAATAAGGGGCCATACCACCAATGATTGGAAAGGGAGTTTTCCTTACCTTTCCAGTCCGACCAAAACATGACAAGCAGCACTACCAAAAGGCAACTTCCCATTAAATGCTTGAATTCTGTAGGAGGAACCAGTTTGTCGACAAACAGAGCTACTGCAAATCCCACTAAAGCTGACGGCAACAATTTCAGCACGTATTGCCATTCGGCTATCCTGCGATAATACCAAACGGCCATCAGATCGGCCAAACACAAAATCGGCAATATCAGGCCGGTAGAGGGTTTGGCCCCGAAAGTCACAGCCATCATTGGCACTGCAAGAAGGCTGAGGCCTTGAATACCGGTTTTGGATATACCGACAAACAGGGCGGATAAAAATAATATTCCCCAGTCGTAAGGTGACTGTATCCATATTGAAAAGTCCATAACTTTAACAATTATATAGGTTACTAAAATAGGATACAAAGCGGGATAAGCCCCCCGATTTGACTTCGCAAAAGTAGGGTATATTTCTAATATGAAATTCTATTATATTTGCTAAATGTTTTCTTATATTTGCGTGGTAAAAAAGAAAGTATGGGTATACTGGAACGTAAAATCATTCATGAACGGACAACATTATGCAGCCATATCCCTTATCCTCAATTCGTATTGCCCCGTCATAAGCATATAGAATATGAGATTATGCTGTTTACTTCTGGAAGTGGAAAACAGTTTGTCGGGGAAGGGGTTCTTGACTATCAGCAGGGTGACATTGCCTTGATTGGCAGTAATGTTCCGCATTTGCACCTTTGTAATGCCAAATTGAATCCTGCGATGAGTTTTGAACCAAGTGCCGGAGAGGCTTTGCAGTTTCATCCGAAAATGTTTCCTTCTGAGTTGGAGGAGGTTCCTGATTACCAATTTATTTATCAGTTGCTTCAGAAGAGCCAATATGGGATACGTTTTTATGATAAAGAGTTGTTCGAGGAATTGAGACAACAGTTTCAAGAAATCGATCGTTACGAATATACCCACCGAATAATAGGCCTGTTCCGTATTTTGGAGCTATTGTCCACTTGTAAAAGCACGAAGCTGATGTCCGCTACGGCATATAGCAGTACAAATTTTGCTGTAGAGGCGAATGAGCCGGTCAGTAAAATATATACTTATTTGTTCAACCATTATAAAGAGAAAATCACATTGCGGGAAATTGCTGACTATGTCAAGCAGAATCCGTCGGCGCTATGTCGGTATTTCCGGCAACGGACAGATAAAAGCATTTTCCAATGTCTTGCAGAAATTCGGGTTGAACATGCTTGTAAATTATTGTCGTATTCTAATTTGAGTGTCTCTCAAATAGCCTACGAATCAGGCTATGGTAATGTTCCATATTTTATCAAGCAATTTGAAAGTATAACCCGGCAAACTCCAAAGGAGTATCGTATTTCTCTTTTGCAAGGTTCGGAGAACCGGATAAAAAGTAGTACATTTGGTGCCCGATAACAATTAGAACAATGGCAGAAAGAGGAAAAAATACAGGAGGAAAAGGAAGACAGAAACCGGTTATAGTACCTGATATGGGGCGTTTGCAACCACAAGCCCGTGAGTTGGAAGAGGCGGTGTTAGGCGCTCTGATGCTTGAAAAGGATGCCTATTCCATCGTCAGCGAGATCTTGAAACCGGAGAGTTTCTATGAGAAAGCACATGAGAAAATTTATGCAGCCATCGTAGATTTGGCGATCAGCCAGCGTCCGGTGGATATGCTGACCGTCACCGAGCAACTGAAGAAACGCGGCGAGCTGGAAGAGGTAGGCGGCCCGTTCTATATCTCCCAGCTGACCAGCAAGGTGGCCAGTAGCGCCCACATCGAATATCATGCCCGTATCATCGCCCAGAAATACCTGGCACGTGAGCTGATTTCTTTCACTGCCATGATACAGGGCAAGGCTTTTGATGAGTCGATCGATGTGGAAGACCTTATGCAAGAAGCGGAAGGAAAGCTTTTTGAGATTTCCCAGCGTAATGTGAAGAAAGATGTTACCCAGATCAATCCTGTCATCAAGGAAGCGATGGTTATGCTTGAGAAGGCTGCCAATCAAAAAGAAGGGTTGAGCGGTTTGCGCACCGGTTTCGAAGGATTGGACAAAATGACGTCCGGATGGCAGAACTCCGATCTTATCATCATTGCCGCCCGTCCTGCGATGGGTAAGACGGCTTTCGTCCTTTCGATGGCTAAGAATATGGCGGTGAACCATAACACGCCGGTGGCTTTGTTCTCTCTTGAAATGAGTAACGTCCAGCTTGTCAACCGTCTGATCGTGAACGTATGTGAGATTCCGGGCGAGAAGATCAAGAGCGGGCGTCTGGAAAACTATGAATGGGAACAGTTGGACTTTAAAATAAAAGAATTGTATGATGCACCGATTTATGTAGACGATACGCCGAGTCTTTCGGTATTCGAACTGCGTACGAAGGCCCGCCGCCTGGTGCGTGAGCATGGTATTAAGATCATCATTATCGACTACCTTCAGCTGATGAATGCGAGCGGCATGAGTTTCGGTAGCCGTGAACAGGAAGTAAGTACCATTTCACGGTCGTTGAAAGGATTGGCGAAGGAACTGAATATTCCGATCATTGCCCTGTCTCAGTTGAACCGTGGTGTCGAGGCGCGTCAGGGCGTGGAGGGAAAACGTCCGCAGCTGGCCGACTTGCGTGAGTCCGGTGCTATCGAGCAGGATGCCGATATGGTTTGTTTCATCCATCGTCCCGAATATTATAAGATAACGGAAGACGAGCGTGGAAATTCCCTGATCGGCCTGGCGGAGATTATTATTGCCAAACATCGTAACGGTGCGGTTGGAGATGTCCGTCTCCGTTTCAAGAGCGAGTTCGCCAAATTTATGAATGTGGATGAAGATGTCCCGGTCCGTGAGTTCTCCTCCAATATGAACGGTTCGGACCCGATGGAAACAATGCCTCCTATACCGCCGGCCGGTGCTGATTTCTTGGCTCCCGGCAATAATGAGGTGCCGTTTTGACGGTGCCTCGTCTATTTGCCGTCGGATGAATCTTTTTCGCTAATGTCCAGTATGTCTTTGACTATGTACCAAATGACGAATAGGACCATGACGCATCCGATCACGATGCCTCCGGCTTTTATGACTGTACCAATGTATTCTTCCATGTTTTCCAGGTATAATTTTCGTAAATATAGGAATAATATGATCACATTCCTGTTTTTCAGGATAAAAAGAGATTTATTTCCTATTATTCAGGAGTGTTGTTATTTCTGATATCAATTATTAAGATACTTCAATGTTTTTAATGAACTATCCAATAGGGGATTTCCACTTCTTGTTGTCTTTATAAGAAAAACAATGATATGTGGCGATACGGATTGGTTTTTCTATTTCCTTTTTTGTATACTGCTGTTCTTTCTGCTCAGAATATTTTACAAGAAGGTTCGGTATGGGGATCGGTCGGTAAAGACACGATACGGCTGAATCCGGAATACCTGAAAGCGATAGAAAACGGGACTTTGATAAATATTGGGCAACCCTTGGAACTCGAATCCTCCCGACTGCCGATTCTGATAGATTTTTCGGAATATATAAAAGCGGATACTATTCGGCAATTGTTGCAAGTCGATTCACTTCCTCCGGCAGTGTTCTGGCTCTATCAGGCAGATACAGTGCATAAGGGCATACGGGGAGATTATCATAAGCCTATCAAATCGTTAGTCATAAATAATCAGATACGATTAGGACAGACGCCTTTTTACGGTAGAGCCGGAGCACAAAACCTTTTTCTGACAGAGGTGAAGGACGGACAGCGGAGGGGATCGGCGGGGGTTACCATAACATTCCATTTCTCAATAGAAGATATGTTGCGTTCCGCCTTTTGGAAAAGTGAACGGGATAAAAAGCGCAATCGGAAACGGGACTTTACCTGGAAGCATTATAATTCGTATCCTTAAACGGAAATATGGCGGCAGAGTGTGGTAGAGAAGCAGACACTTATCATAATTGACAGGTATTCTGTCAATTTTATAACACTATATCGTGGTTATCTCCTTATTTTTGTCTTATAATTCTTAAATTCTCAATATTATGATGATTCCGTTTAAGGTGAAAACCTTCTCTTTCCTGTTGGCTTGTGCCTGCTCGACGGCAGGGATGGCGCAAGTAGTGAATGACTCTCCTGTGAGACAGGTAAAAATATCCGGTTATGTAGGGACTCGAATCGCAGATTGTATCGAACGTCGTGTGAAAGCGCAGGATGTTGATCATCTGGTCGAACCGTTCCGCCACCAGAACGAGAAGTCGCGCTGGCAAAGCGAGTTTTGGGGGAAATGGATACAGGGGGCGATCGCTTCTTATCGTTATAACCGGGACCCGGAACTGTACCGGATCATAAAGGATGCGGCCGAATCGCTTATGGCAACGCAACAGCCGAACGGCTATATCGGGAACTATGCACCGGAATACCAGTTGCAGCAATGGGATGTCTGGGGGCGCAAGTATACTTCATTGGGATTGATTGCCTGGTATGATCTGTCGGGGGATAAGAAAGCATTGGAGGCGGCTTGCAAAGTTGTCGATCATCTGATGACACAGGTCGGGCCCGGAAAAGTGGATATCGTCTCGACCGGTAATTATATCGGTATGCCGAGCTCGTCCGTTCTCGAACCTGTCATGTATCTGTATAACCGGACGAAAGAGGAACGTTATCTTGATTTTGCCAAATACATTGTCGGACAGTGGGAGACGCCTGGCGGTCCGCAGTTGATCAGTAAAGCCATTGCCGAAGTGCCTGTTGCCAACCGTTTCCCGCATCCGAAAACTTGGTTTTCGAGGGAGAACGGACAGAAAGCGTATGAAATGATGTCCTGCTACGAAGGGTTGCTCGAACTCTATAAGGTAACAGGCAATCCGCTTTATCTTTCTGTTGTGGAAAAGACAGTCGGGCATATCGTACGTGAAGAGATCAATGTGGCCGGATCGGGCAGCGCGTTCGAATGTTGGTATGGTGGGAAGGAACGGCAGACACAGCCTACCTACCATACGATGGAAACTTGCGTGACCTTTACCTGGATGCAGCTTTGTAACCGCCTGTTGCAGATGACGGGCAATTCCCTGTATGCCGATTATATGGAGACGGCTATCTATAATGCTTTGATGGCTTCTTTGAAAGCGGATGCCTCACAGATAGCCAAATACAGTCCGCTGGAGGGTTGGCGCCATGAAGGGGAGGAGCAATGCGGCATGCATATCAACTGTTGCAACGCGAACGGTCCGCGTGCTTTTGCCATGATTCCCGGCTTCGCTTATCAGGTACAGGACGATTGTGTCCGGGTGAATTTCTATGCTCCCTCGGAAGCGGAGTTGGTGTTGCCGGGCAAGAAGTCGGTCTGGTTGAGGCAAACGACCGAATATCCGCGGACTGATCAGATCGAGATAGAGGTCGATCCGACGAAAGAGACAACTTTCACCATTGCCTTGCGTATCCCGGCATGGAGCAAGATTGCGACAGTTTCCGTAAATGGGAGACCGGAGGCCGGTGTCCTGCAAGGTGCTTATTTGCCGGTGAACCGTAAGTGGAAAAAGGGTGACCGGATCACTGTTAAGCTCGATTTACGTGCCCGTCTGGTGGAAAGGAACCAGGCACAGGCCATTGTGCGCGGTCCGCTTGTTTTGGCTCGCGACAGTCGTTTCGGGGATGGTTCTGTCGATGAAGCGTCTGTTGTTGTGAGTAAGGACGGATATGTGGAGTTGACACCTGTGGAGGCTCCTGATTTTGCTTGGTTGGCTTTTACTGCCCCGATGGTATTGGGAACGGACTTGGAAAGCCACCGGATTCCGAGGCAGATTCATTTCTGCGATTTTGCTTCTGCCGGGAATACTTGGGACAAAACACAGCGTTACCGGGTGTGGTTGCCGAAGACATTGAATGTGATGCATTCACCTTATAAACCGTATAACCAGTAAACGGGAGCGCTTTACCCTTTTGGTAATCGGAAAATGTAAGGTGTGTATCGAAGCACGCAATATCGAGAACGATGACCTGGGGCAGGAAGGTAAATAAAAATTCGTACCTTTGTATCCTTAAAAATACAAGATACGTGGAAGAATATCTGAAACAATTAAATGAAAGTCAGCGCGAAGCAGTTGTCTATACCGACGGGCCTTCGCTTGTGGTAGCCGGGGCCGGATCGGGAAAGACACGCGTGCTGACCTATAAGATAGCTTATCTGTTAAGGCAAGGGTTGCCTCCTCAAAGTATTCTGGCACTTACTTTTACCAATAAGGCGGCACGCGAGATGAAAGAGCGTATCGCCTCCCTGACGGACGAACGGACGGCACGACGGTTATGGATGGGAACGTTCCATTCCATCTTTTCCCGTATTCTCCGTTCCGAGGCGGAGCGTATCGGCTATCCGTCCAATTTTACCATTTACGATGCGACAGATTCCAAAAGCCTGCTCCGTTCCATTATGAAGGAGATGCAGCTCGATGACAAAGTGTATCGGCCGGGAATGGTGCAAAGTCGTATCTCGAATGCGAAAAACGCGCTTATTACCTATAAGGCGTATGAGCAGAACAAGGAGTTGGTGCAACATGATATAGATTCGAAAGTCCCTTTGTTGCGTGAGATATATAAGCGGTATCAGAACCGTTGCCAACAAGCGGGGGCGATGGATTTCGACGATTTGTTGTTGCAAACGAACATCCTCTTCCGCGATCATCCGGACGTATTGGAGAAATACAGGAGCTTTTTCCAGTTTGTGCTGGTGGACGAGTATCAGGATACGAACTTTGCACAGCATCTGATCGTTCAGCGTTTGTGCGAAGTGCATCGGCGTATCTGTGTGGTTGGGGATGATGCGCAAAGTATCTATTCTTTCCGAGGAGCCAATATCGATAATATCCTGCAATTCAAGAACCAGTATCCGGGTTGCCGTATTTTCAAACTGGAACGGAATTACCGTTCGACACAGAATATTGTGAATGCGGCAAACAGCCTGATCCATAAGAACACGAAGCAGATCCAAAAAACCGTTTATTCGGAAAAGGAGGAAGGGAGCAAAGTCGCCATCTGTTCGTCCTATTCCGATTATGAAGAGGGATATGCTGTTGCCGGTAAGATTAACGATATGAGGATGCGGAATTATGATTATGCCGATTTTGCCATCCTGTACCGGACAAATGCACAGTCTCGCATCTTGGAAGAAGCTTTGCGTAAAAGGGGAATCCCTTATAAGATATACGGAGGTCTGTCTTTCTATCAGCGTAAGGAAGTGAAGGATGTCATCTCATATCTTCGCCTGATTGTCAACCCGCATGATGAGGAGGCCTTCAAACGTGTGCTCAACTATCCGGCTCGAGGGATAGGCGATACGACTCTCAATAAATTGATCGTTGCCGCTACTGATCATAACGTCAGTTTGTGGACCGTGTTGAACGATCCGATCGGGTACGCTTTGCCGGTCAATAATGGTACGGCAAAGAAGCTAAGTGATTTCCGGGAGCTTATTTCCGGTTTTATCGAACGTAATGTTAAACTCTCTGCCGAAGAAATCGCTGCAGCGGTGGTGAAGGAGAGCGGCATTGTCAGTGTCTTGTTTCAGGATCGTTCGGTGGAAGGGATCAGCAAGCAGGAAAACTTGCAGGAGTTATTGAAAGGCATTGCCGAGTTTTGCGAGATACGCCGCGAAGAAGGAGCGGAGCGTGTATCGCTTGCCGACTTCCTGTCTGAGGTGTCGTTATTGACAGATCAGGATAACGATAAGGAAGAACAGGCAAACAAGGTGACAATGATGACGGTGCATGCAGCCAAAGGTTTGGAGTTCCGGAATGTTTTCGTTGTCGGGTTGGAAGAGGACCTGTTCCCTTCTGCCATGTCGAAAGACAATCCGAGGGCGGTGGAGGAAGAACGCCGCCTTTTCTACGTCGCTATTACCCGTGCGGAGGAAAATTGTGTGCTGACATATGCCAAAAGCCGTTACCGTAATGGCCAGAGTGCGATGTGTTCGCCCAGCCGCTTCTTGAGAGATATCGATACCAAATATATTTATGCGTCGGCAGATGTTGCTACTGATGGTTCATTTGCCGGCACCCGTCGTTCTTCGGCTTTTTCCTCTCCTTTCCGCCAACCGAAGGCAATGGAAGAAGATGCTTATGTCTCTCCGGTCGCTCAGGCAGTCGGACGGCAGGCACGTCTGACACGGATGGAAGCGGCTTCTTCGTCTCCCTCTTCTGTTTCGACGTCTGATCTGTCAGGATTGTATGTCGGGGCTAAAGTCCGGCACGATCGTTTCGGGGAAGGTAAGGTGACTGCCATTGAAGGAGAAGGCGGTAATGCGAAAGCAACCGTTTCGTTTGCCCATTTCGGTCAAAAACAACTGCTTTTGAAGTTTGCACGCTTGACAATTATCGAATAAATCGGCTGAATCAATTGATATTCCAGAATGAATCTCCTATCTTTGAGGCATTAACGAATAAAAGACTTAATTATGGGGAAATTCATGGAACAACAAGAGGCTTTGAAGGCTTTGAGAGAGATGAAAAGGGTTAAAAAAGAAGCGATGGCGAAGTATTTCTACGATTTATCGAAGTTGGCTTTTGCGGCAATGGTATTAGGAGGGATGGTTTCATTCTTTCAAGATGCAGATTTGAAGTGGGGAATCGTTATCGTATTGGGAATGCTGATGGCCATTAGTTTTTGTATAACGGGTAATAACTTATTAAAATAGTGAAATTATGGATGTAGCGATATTTTCATTCGGGTTAATGGCTGCTTTAGCCGTAGGTTTTTGTGTGTTTTTATATACACCTGCTGGCAAGCGCTGGAAGGATAGAAATTTATAAAAAATATCTCCCTCTTCGAGAGGAGCGTGGGGCATGTGATCTTCGTTTATCGCCTGGCAGCATTTTTGAAGATTGCATGCCTTTTTTTGTGTCCTGCTCAAAAAGGGAAATACTGTCAGGCTACTGCAATCGGTAAGTTAACGGGACCGTGTATTGTACGCGGACGGCTTTCCCACCTTTCATCTTTCCCGGAGTCCATTTGGGCATCGACTTGACAACCCGTAAGGATTCTTCGTCCAATGAGGGATATAAAGCCTGTGTCACTTTGGCGTTTGTAATACTTCCGTCTTTTTCGATAACGAATGTGACGACTACTTTTCCCTGTTTTCCCTGTTGCTGGGCTTCTGCCGGATATTTTATGCTTTTAGCAAGAAACTGCAATAATGCACTTTGCCCACCCGGAAATTCCGGCATGATATCACATGTGTCATAAATCTTGTCTTTTTCCGGTGGAAGCGGATTGGCTGCTTCCATTTTGGAAACAGTAGTGGTGGCGAGAACAGTAGGTTGTTGGATAACCTCTGCTACCTTTTCATTCAATACACGTGCCATCGCATCGATATTATTGAGCAATAGCAAGCCTGCGGCCATTGGAACCAGTGCCAGGTATTTCACTTTTCTGGCGTTGTTCGTCCTTTTTTTGTTTAACATAGTAATTCTCTTTTTAAGTGGTAAGACACTGAAATTGTTATATAAATTTGCAATAGCCGTATTGGGATGTTTTACTCCGATCAGATGGTACTGGTATTCTTTTTTGTCGAATCCGGCAAGCATGACCTGTTCATCTGCGATAAATTCATGGTTGATACCGATCTCTTTCTTTAGCCACCAGGCAAACGGATTTATCCAGCAGGCGATACAGACGATTTCACTGGCCATCATGTCGATCGAATGCCATTGGCGGACGTGTGTTTGTTCATGGATCAAAATGTCATCAAGCTTTTCCCGTCGATGCGGATCGGGTGAAATGAAAATCCAGCCGAAAAAAGAGTAGGAGGCTTCCGCTTCCGGAAGGATACAAACTTCGGTGCCGTTCAAAGTGATTTTCCTACATTTCCGGTGTAAACGAGAAACAGTGAACAGCTCCGCCAGACACCTGGACAGCAACAGGCCGGCTCCTGCCAGCCAGATAACTTGCATAACCTTGAGTCCGGCTTCTTTCCAGTCGGAGGCGGCTATTTCATTGCTTGCCGTCAGGACTGTTTCCTTAGGTAGTAACCCCGAATAGTAGCCGACTATACCCGCTACGCTTGTCTGGGTGGACAACCAGCCGCTTAAATCCGGTAAAGGATAAAGGAATGCGATCAGGTAAATCGACAATAACACCCCTCTGCGAAGCCTGAAGAACGTATCGTCACGGAATAAGAGGCGATAACAGATATATAAAAATGCCAACGCCAGATTTACCTTTAGAAAATAGATAAGTATCGGAGTTATCATATTGATATCTTTATAATTGATTATTCTTCTTTTTCGATCTGGTCCATCAGGTCCTGTAAATCGCTTTTGGATAATTTACGGTCACGGACGAAGAAGGAAACCATTTCCTTATAAGAACCGGTGAAATAATTTTGTACGACATTCGACATGAAGGTACGCTTATATTCCGCTTCTTTCACACGTGGAGAGAAGAGGGTGATCGTTCCGAATTTTTTCGGGGTGACATACTTCTTTTTTTCAAGATTCCGGACCACCGATGCCACGCTGGTATAGGGCGGTTTCGGATCGGGCATTTCGTTCAGTATGTCACGGATGAAACACGATCCTAATTTCCAGATATACAACATTACACTTTCTTCTTGTGCTGTCAGTCTTTCCATTGTCTTGTTGTTTTTTGAATTTCAATTTACTATCTTTTCGCAAATCTACTTTATTTTAGTAGACGACAGCGTGCGTTTTGTTATAATAATTGTTAATGAAGAGGAAAGAGGCGTTTGGGAGGCCGTTTGCCTCCTTGCTTCCGGTATTGCGGAGAATAACGGGAAGAATATCTATTTTGAAATGTTAAAACATACAATAACCCCTCTAAAAGCAGTTGTTTTGCAATATATTGATAGTCAATGTTATAGTATGTGTTGGATTATTAAAAAATATTACCCTTGCGGGAAATTTCGTTTTCATGGGTATGAAAATCGATTTTCATGCTTGTGTGTTTCGATTTAGACTAACGGGTATTTTTCAGAAAAGTACAATAAGGGAGGAGGAGACAATAAGCCTCTCTCTTGTTTTTCGCTTTTTATTTAGTACCTTTGCACATATATACTAAATAGAATACTTACCGGATGATAGACTTCAATATGATACCATCCCCTTGTTATGTGATGGAAGAAAAATTGCTCCGCCGTAATTTATCACTGATCAAAAGTGTGAAGGAGAAGGCGGGAGTTAATATAATCCTGGCTTTTAAGGCATTTGCAATGTGGAAAGCATTTCCGATCGTGCGTGAATATATCCCGTATTCGACAGCAAGTTCAAAGTTCGAGGCCAGGCTGGCTTTTGAAGAGATGGGGAGCCAGGCACATACCTATTCGCCGGCCTATACGGAAGCGGATTTCCCGGAGATCTTGAGATACAGCAGCCATGTGACGTTCAATTCGCTCACGCAGTTCGAACGTTTCTATCCGATGGTGAAGGCAGACGGAAACCGGGTATCGTGCGGCCTGCGCATCAATCCGGAATATTCGGATGTCGAAACGGATTTGTATAATCCTTGTGCGCCGGGTTCCCGGATGGGAGTGGTCAGCGACCTTTTGGGCGACAAGTTGCCCGACGGTGTCGAAGGCTTGCATTTTCATACGCTTTGCGAATCGAGTTCATATGATTTGGAAAAGACGTTGGGAGAGGTCGAAAAACGTTTCGGCCGTTTCCTGCCACATATCAAATGGTTGAATATGGGAGGCGGACATCTGATGACACGAAAAGGCTATGACACGGAGCATCTGATCGGTCTGTTGCAGTCGTTCAAAGCCAAGTATCCGAATCTCGAAATCATCATGGAGCCAGGAAGTGCGTTTGCCTGGCAAACCGGGTTCCTGCTGACGACGGTGGTGGATATCGTGGAGAATCATGGCATCAAGACTGCGATTATAGACGCCTCTTTCACTTGCCATATGCCGGATTGTCTGGAGATGCCCTATAAGCCGGTGATTCGCGGGGCTATGGAGCCGGAAGAGGGGAAGCCGACCTATCGTATCGGGGGCAACAGTTGCCTGAGCGGCGATTATATGGGCGACTGGTCTTTTGAGCAGCCATTAAAAGTAGGTGATAAATTGATATTCGAAGATATGATCCATTATACCGTTGTCAAGACGACCATGTTCAACGGAATTCCGCATCCTTCTTTGGCTTTGTGGAGCAAGGAAGACCGGCTCGTGATGTACAAAGAGTTCGGTTACGAAGACTATAAGGAGAGAATGGACTGAAGCAATTGACAATTGACAATTAAAGAGTGTGACAAATAAAATTGTCAATTGTCAATTGTCAATTGTCAATTATTTAGTAATTTAGCGCACTCATTCAAAAGAAGAACAAAAATAAATTAAGGTATGGGTATTTTTAGCTTTTTCAGTAAGGAAAAAAAGGAAACTCTGGACAAGGGGTTATCTAAGACAAAAGAAAATGTATTTTCTAAGATTACCAGAGCCATTGCCGGTAAAAGCAAGGTGGACGACGAAGTCCTGGACAATCTGGAAGAAGTACTGATTACTTCCGATGTCGGAGTAGATACTACACTGAAAATCATATCCCGTATCGAAGACCGCGTAGCCAGAGACAAATACGTGACGACCAGTGAGCTGACAGCGATCCTGCGTGAAGAGATCGCTTCCCTGCTTACAGAAAATCATACGGAAGACCTGGAGTCGTTTACGGTTCCGGAAGACAAGAAGCCGTATGTCATCATGGTCGTAGGCGTGAACGGGGTAGGCAAGACGACCACGATCGGCAAACTGGCTTATCAGTTCAAGAAGGCCGGTAAAAATGTGTATTTGGGAGCAGCCGATACGTTCCGCGCCGCAGCAGTAGAGCAATTGGTGATTTGGAGCGAACGGGTAGGAGTGCCTATCGTGAAGCAGAAGATGGGTTCTGACCCTGCTTCGGTGGCATTTGACACGTTGAGTTCGGCAAAGGCGAACGGGGCGGATGTGGTGATCATCGATACCGCCGGTCGCCTGCATAACAAGATCAATCTGATGAACGAGCTGACCAAGATCAAGAATGTGATGAAGAAAGTGGTTCCCGATGCACCGCACGAAGTTTTGTTGGTATTGGACGGTTCTACCGGACAAAACGCATTTGAACAAGCCAAGCAGTTTACGGCTGCAACCGAGGTGAATGCTTTGGCGGTTACCAAACTGGACGGAACAGCCAAAGGTGGCGTCGTGATCGGTATTTCGGATCATTTCCGTATCCCTGTCAAATACATCGGCTTGGGAGAAGGAATAGAGGATCTCCAGGTTTTCAATAGAAAAGAATTTGTAAACTCCCTTTTCGGAGAATAAAGGGAGTTGTACCATAATATATGAGGAAAAATAAGGTAGATATTATAACGCTGGGATGTTCAAAGAACCTGGTGGATTCGGAGCAGCTAATGCGCCAGTTCGTAGCGAACGGATATACCGTCGAACATGACCCCCATAAGATTAACGGTGAAATCGTTGTTGTGAATACCTGCGGTTTCATCGGAGATGCCCAGGAAGAGTCGATTAATATGATACTCGATCTGGGAGAGGCCAAGAAGAAAGGGAAGATCGGTAAATTGTTTGTCATGGGATGTCTTTCCGAACGGTTCCTGAAAGACTTGGAAAATGAGTTACCGGAAGTCGATCGTTTCTATGGAAAGTTCAATTGGAAAGAACTGTTGAACGATTTGGGTAAATCCTACCACCGGGAATTGGCTGCCGACCGTGTTTTGACGACTCCCCGGCACTATGCCTACCTGAAGATCGCCGAAGGGTGTGACCGCACCTGTTCGTATTGCGCCATTCCGATCAGTACGGGGCGTTACCAGTCCATACCGATGGAAGAAATCGAGAAAGAAGTCCGCCTGCTGGTGAAACAGGGTGTGAAAGAATTTCAGGTGATCGCCCAGGATTTGACCTATTACGGTTTGGATCTGTATAAACGCCATGCATTGCCGGAACTGGTGGAGCGCATCTCCGATATTCCGGGAGTGGAATGGATTCGCTTGCATTATGGCTATCCGTCCCATTTCCCTTATGATTTGCTCAGGGTGATGCGCGAACGCGATAATGTCTGCAAATATATGGATATCGCCCTTCAACATATCAGTGACCCGATGTTGAAGAAAATGCGCCGTAACATCACGAAAGAAGAAACGTATGCCTTGATACGCCGGATGCGGGAAGAAGTTCCCGGCATCCATCTGCGTACAACCTTGATGGTCGGCCATCCGGGGGAAACCGAGCAGGATTTTGAAGAGCTGGTCGAGTTCGTAAAGGAAGCCCGCTTCGAACGTATGGGCGCCTTTGCTTACAGCCATGAGGAAGGAACCTATTCGTTTAAACATTATACCGATGATATCGATCCGGACGTCAAACAAGACCGGTTGGACTATCTGATGCGCATACAGGAAGGTATTTCGGCCGAAGTGAACGGCTCCAAGATCGGAAAGGAATTCAAGGTGATGATCGATCGGGAGGAAGACGACTTCTATGTCGGCCGTACGGAATTCGATTCACCGGAGGTCGATCCGGAGATTCTTGTTTCTAAAGAGAAGCCGTTGATCCCCGGAACGTTTTATAACGTACGGATTGACGATGCACAGGCTTTCGACCTGTATGGAAGCGTACTTTAATTTGATATAAAAACTGCAAAGATGTTTGTCGGTTTACGAAAAAATAACTAATATAGCTGCATAATCTATTAATGGACGCGGATATGAAAAATAAGGAACTGGTTACTGAACTTGCCGCTCGTATGGGCTGGACTGCACAGGAAGTCGCCGAAACGCTTTCTGTCCTGAGTTCCGTCGTCAGTTCGCGTCTGGTAGACAACGACACCATCTATTTGCAGGGTTTCGGCCAATTCGAGGTGAAAAAGAAAGCGGAACGGATCTCGGTCAATCCTTCAAACGGCAAACGGTATTTAGTCCCTCCCAAGCTCGTTCCGGTGTTTAAACCCGGAACGACTGTCAAGAATAAACTAAAAGAATTAGGCGACCATGAATAACCGGCTGACGATACAGGATTTAGCCGGTCTGTTGGCCGAATATACAGGCAAGGACAAGAATAGTTCCGAGCGCTTTTTAAGGGAATTCATAGCGGTCGTATCGGAAGGTGTCTATACGGATAAGCTGGTAAAGGTCAAAGGTCTCGGCACTTTTAAAATTATTCCGGTGGAGAAGCGTGAAAGCATCCATGTGAATACGGGTGAACGTTTTGTAATCCCGGAACATTATAAGTTTTCCTTTCTGCCGGATAAGGAACTGCGGGAGCTTGTCAATAAGCCGTTCTCTTTTTTTGAAACGACCGAACTGGGCGAGCATGTCGATTTTACCGATATGGATATCGTGTCGGATGAACCGGAAATAAAAGAAACGGAAGATGAATCGGTCGAGGAGGTGATACCTGAAGAGAATCGTTTGCTTCAGGAAGAAGAGGCTCTTGATACTCCTGAAATCCAGGAAGCTTCAGAAGATACAGGGAGTCAGGGAGTTCCGGAAACTACTGAGGTGTCAGAAACTCCTGATATATTGAAACCTGCTGAAAGCCTTGAAAAAACTTCTGAAACATTTGAAGAAGCCCGGGAGATACCGGTAGTAGACCAACCCGTTTGCTCCGTTAAAGAAGAAGAGGATGAAGTAGCTCGCTATTCGGAAACAAGCGTAGGTGTGGATATGTCCCGGAATAAACTGAAATTGATTATTTGGGTGATTGTTATCTTTCTGGCCTGTTTTGGTCTTTGTTTGTCCTTGAATGTTTTCTTTTTTTCCAAAGAAGCCAAGGATATGCTTGATTTAAAAAAGAAAGTGGCTGTTTGGAAGAATCGTGCTGCTGTAGGAGATTCCATCTCTTTGAGGGAAGATACTGTTGTGGTCAGGGATGATGCCGCTCCTCTACCGGAAGACACGCTTTCTAAATTGCCGGATATGAGTTCTCCGGAAGCAGAAGAGCCTGTATTGGCTCCTCATGCCGGTTCACCGGATACGAAGGTAAAGTCTGAAACTGCTTCGCCTAAAGTCATTGCCCGTGTCAAGATCGAGCCGGGAAGCCGCCTGACGCTGATCTCGTTGAAATATTACGGGAGCAAATTGTTCTGGGTATATCTGTATGAATATAACAAAGCCATCATTAAAGACCCGAATAACGTGCCTATCGGCACTGTGATCGAGGTGCCTGCACCGGAAACGTATGGCATCGACCGTCGTGACCGTTCTTCCGTCGAAAAAGCCGCTGCCCGCCAGACTGAGATACTGAGTGGCAAACTGTAACGAAAACTCTCCCTTTTAAGTAAAATAAAACAAAATAGTTCTGCGCAGGTTAGTATTATTTAACTGCGAAAGTGCAGGATACGAATTTAACATTTCTAATTTTGTGCATCTTAAAAAAGCAAGTAAAAATAATAACAATATAATTGAAGAAAATCTATGAGTCAGACAGTAGACATTCGTGAGTTGAACGAGCGAATTGAAAGTAAAAGTTCGTTTGTGAACATGATTACGATGGGTATGGACCAGGTAATTGTTGGACAGAAACATTTGGTTGAATCGTTATTGATCGGTCTGCTTTCAGATGGCCATATCCTGCTGGAAGGTGTGCCGGGATTGGCAAAGACATTGGCTATTAAGACACTGGCATCATTGATCGATGCGAAATACAGCCGTATTCAGTTTACGCCGGACTTGCTGCCGGCCGACGTGATCGGTACAATGATCTATAGTCAGAAAAGCGAAGAATTCCAAGTCAAACAAGGTCCCGTCTTCGCTAATTTTGTATTGGCGGATGAAATCAACCGTGCTCCGGCAAAGGTGCAGAGCGCCCTTCTGGAAGCGATGCAGGAACGTCAGGTGACAATCAGCGAAAATACATACAAGTTGCCGTCTCCTTTCCTGGTAATGGCAACCCAGAACCCGATCGAGCAGGAAGGAACCTATCCGTTGCCTGAAGCACAGGTAGACCGTTTCATGCTGAAGGTCATCATCAACTATCCGAAGAAAGAAGAGGAAAAGCTGATTATCCGTCAGAATATCTCCGGAGTGAAGCCGGATATCAAACCGATCCTGACGAAAGAGGAGATCCTCGAAGCTCGCAAGGTGGTCCGTGAGGTTTATCTGGACGAAAAGATCGAACGCTATATCGTAGATATCGTGTTTGCTACCCGCTTCCCGCAGGAACATGGTTTGGCAAACCTGTCTAACATGATCTCTTTCGGTGCCTCTCCGCGTGCATCCATCAGTTTGGCGCTGGCCGCCCGTGCGTATGCCTTTATCAAACGCAGAGGGTATGTGATCCCCGAAGATATCCGTGCCGTATGTCACGACGTGATGCGTCACCGTATCGGTTTGAGCTACGAAGCGGAAGCCAATAACCTGACATCCGAAGAGGTGATCAGCGAAATTCTGAACAAAGTCGAAGTCCCCTAAATAGTTGAAAGTTGAAAGTTGAGAGTTGAAAGTTGCGTAAGCAGCCCGTTTTTAGCTCTCTTATTAACTTTCAACTTTCAACTCTCAACTTTCAACTGAATAATATGGAAACAAGTGAACTATTAAAGAAGGTTCGACGGATTGAGATAAAGACGCGTGGCTTGTCCCGCAATATTTTTGCAGGACAATACCATTCTGCGTTCAAAGGGCGTGGTATGGCGTTTAGCGAGGTGCGCGAGTATCAATACGGAGATGATATCCGCGATATCGACTGGAACGTGACCGCCCGGTATGTCCGCCCCTACGTGAAGGTGTTTGAAGAAGAACGGGAGCTGACGGTGATGTTGCTGATCGACGTGTCGGGGAGTAGGGACTTTGGTTCTGTGAATGTAATGAAGAAAGAAGTCATTACGGAGATCGCTGCGACATTAGCCTTTTCGGCTATCCAGAACAACGACAAGATTGGCGTGGTGTTCTTCTCCGACAAGATCGAGAAGTTTATTCCTCCCCAGAAAGGGAAGAAACATATCTTGTATATCATTCGCGAACTGATCGACTTCCAGCCGGATAAAAAGCAGACCAATATTGCACAGGCATTGAAATATCTGACCAATGCGATCAAGAAGCGCTGTACGGCTTTCCTGATCTCCGACTTTATCGACAAGGATGGTTTCAAGGATGCCTTGACCATCGCCAACCGCAAACATGACGTGGTGGCCATACAGGTGTATGACCGCCGCGAGACGGAATTACCGGCTGTAGGGTTGATGAAGATCAAGGATGCGGAGACCGGACAGGAACGCTGGATAGACAGTTCTTCCGCCCGTGTACGGGCCGCCTACAAGGAATGGTGGGACCGCCGGCAGGCTGCTATGAGCGATTCGTTTAAGAAATGTCGTGTCGATTCGGTCTCTGTCCGTACGGAAGATGATTATGTGAAAGCATTGATTGCTCTTTTTGACAAACGTAATTAAAGCAAACAAATGAAATTAATAAAGAAAAGCATTCTGTTACTTGCACTTGCCGGTGGAACGTTCCTGTCCGGTGGGAAAGCGTATGCGCAGCAGGCACTCGTTGACGTCCGTGTCGATTCTGCTGCTATACTGATCGGAGAGCAGACTGTTTTACATTTGACGGTAACGACAGACAAAGATAAGGCCGTCCAGCTTGTCATCCCGCGTGACACGTTGATGGCAGGAGTGGAGGTGCTGGAAATTCCGAAAGCGGACTCCACCTTGATCGAAAACGACCGCCTGCTGATCAAGCAGGACTTGCTGGTGACCTCTTTCGACTCTTCCCTTTATCTGTTGCCTCCATTCATGGTGATCGATGGGGCGGATACCGTTTACTCCAACCAGGTGGCCTTGAAGGTGTCGACAGTTCCTGTCAATGCTGACAAACCGGAGGAGTTTTACGATATCAAAAGCGTCTGGAAGCCGCCTTTTGTATTGGCCGATTACTATCCCTGGATATTCGGCGTGTTGCTGACTCTGTTCCTGATTTGTGTGGTTGCCTACGTGATCAAACGTATGCGTAACCGTCAATCCATCCTGCCGTTCAAGAAGCCGGAACCGAAACTTCCGCCTCACGAACAGGCGATCAAGGAACTCGACGAGATTAAGCAGCAGAAACTCTGGCAACAGGGGCGCAGCAAGGAGTATTATACCTTGATTACGGATACGTTGCGCCGTTATATTGTGGATCGTTTCGGTATCAATGCGATGGAAATGACTTCCGGTGAGATACTTGATATCATCCGCAAGCAGGAAGAAGCGACTTCTGTCTATGAAAGCCTGAAACAGATCATGCAACTGGCCGATTTCGTGAAGTTCGCGAAGATGAATCCGCTGCCCGATGAAAACGATTTGAGCTTGATGAACGCTTATTTGTTCATTAACCAGACGAAGGTGGAAGAGATTCCCGTTCCCGGAGAAGGTGAAAAGGTGGAAGGTGAAGTAAAGCCTGTAGAAATGAATGATTCAAATATAAGTAAAGAATAAGATGATATTTGCAAATCCTACATATCTGTATTTGTTATTATTGCTGATCCCGATGATCGGATGGTACGTCTACAAACTGAGCAAGAATCAGGCAAGTTTGCAGGTATCGTCTACGGAAGGTTTCGATGCTCCGGGAGCAAGCTCCTGGAAAGTCTGGCTCAGGCATGTCCCTTTCATCTTGCGTATGGCGGCGGTGGCTGTCCTTATCGTGATATTGGCGCGTCCGCAGTCGACCAACAGTTGGCAGAACTCTTCGACGGAAGGTATCGACATCGTGCTGGCAATGGATATCTCGACCAGTATGATGGCGCAGGACTTGAAACCGAATCGTCTGGAAGCGTCCAAAGATGTGGCGTCCGCTTTTATCAACGGCCGTCCGAACGATAATATCGGGTTGGTCGTATTTGCGGCGGAGAGTTTCACGCAATGTCCGTTGACGACGGACCATACGGTCCTGTTGAACCTCTTCAAGGATGTCCAGCCGGGTATCATCCAGGATGGGACGGCGATCGGTCTGGGGTTGGCGAATGCTGTCAGCCGTATCAAGGACAGCCAGGCCAAGTCGAAGGTTATTATCCTGTTGACGGATGGTGTGAACAACCAGGGCGAGATCGCTCCGGTGACGGCTGCCGAGATTGCCAAGACGTTCGGCGTACGTGTTTATACGATCGGTGTCGGAACGCAGGGCAAGGCGCCTTATCCATTCCAGACCGCTTTCGGTGTCCAGTATATGGATGTCGATGTGGAGATCGACGAACCGACTCTGAAACAGATCGCTGCTACGACCGGCGGACAATATTTCCGTGCGACGGACAACGCCAGTCTGAAGGAGATCTATTCGGAAATCGACAAGATGGAGAAGACAAAGATCAGCGTACAGGAATATAGTAAAAAGCAGGAAGAGTACAAGAATTGGGCGATCCTGCTGTTCTCACTGTTGCTGGTCGAGATATTATTGAGAAATACATTGTTAAGAAATATACCGTAAATATAAAAGGCTTATGTTTCGTTTTGCACATCCGGACTTTTTATACTTGCTCTTCTTGCTTCCCGTACTGGTTGCATTCTATGTGTATGCAATCGTCTTGAAGAAGAAGGCAATAAAGAAATATGGTAATCCTGAATTGTTGGCAGAGTTGATGCCGGAGGTTTCTCCCAAACGTCAGCATCTGAAGTTTTGGCTGTTGTTCGGAGCCATTACGATGGTTATCATAGTTATGGCCGGGCCACAGTTCGGTTCCAAACTGGAGACAGTGAAGCGTCAGGGAGTGGAGATCATGGTTTGTCTGGACGTATCCAATTCGATGTTGGCGGAAGATGTTTCGCCCGATCGTTTGTCCAAAGCCAAACAGATGTTGTCCAAACTGACCGACGGCTTTTCGAATGATAAGGTCGGACTGATCGTTTTCGCAGGAGATGCTTTCACGCAGCTCCCTATCACATCCGATTATGTCTCGGCCAAGATGTTCCTTTCATCCATCAACCCGTCGATGGTGTCGACACAAGGTACGGCTATCGGGGCTGCCATCAACCTGGCTGTACGTTCCTTTACGCCGAGCGAGACATCTGACAAGGCGATTATCCTGATTACCGATGGTGAGAACCACGAAGACGATGCCGTGAAAGCAGCTGCCGCAGCAGCAGAAAAAGGTATTCATGTAAACATTGTCGGTATGGGTGACCCGAAAGGTTCTCCGATCCCGGTGGACGGTAGCAACAACTACATGAAGGACAAGGATGGAAATGTGGTGATCACGAAACTGAATGAAGAGATGTGCCAGGAGATTGCGGCTGCCGGTCATGGGACGTATGTCCGGGCCGACAACACCAATTCTGCGCTTCGTGCACTTCAAAAAGAGATCGATAAAATGAATAAATCGGAACTGGACAGCAAAGTCTATTCGGAATATGACGAACGTTTCCAGACGTTTGCCTGGATCGCATTGATTCTGCTTTTGGTGGATTTTATGACGCTGGATCGCAAGAACCGTATATTCAGAAAAGTAAAATTATTCTCTTAATGCTATGGATAAGATGAAACGTATGCGAAAATCGATTATATGGATGGCGGCATTTATGTTCTGTTCTGGAGCCGTGTTGGCCCAGAAAGCGGAGCGTAAGAATGTGCGGGAGGGGAATAAACTTTATGAGACGGAAAAGTTTACCGAGGCAGAAATCGCCTACCGGAAAAGCTTGGAGGTGAACCCGCGTTCATCCGAGGGGACTTATAACCTGGGGAATGCCCTGTATAAACAGAAGAAATTTCCTGAAGCTGCCGAGCAGTACCAACTGATAGCCGGACAGGGGGAGAAGATGATTGAAACGCCCGAAGGCAAAGCTCGCTTGGCGGAAATTTATCATAATGTCGGAAATATTGGCATGCAGAGCAAAGAGTATGCCAAAAGTGTCGAAGCTTACAAACAATCTTTGCGCCTGAACCCGAAAGATGATGAGACACGTTATAATTTGGCTTTGGCACAAAAATTGTTGCAGGATCAACAGAATCAGCAGAATGAAGATCAAAATCAGGATCAGAACGAGGATAAGAAGGAAGATCAGGATAAACAGGATCAACAGCAGCAGAATCAGGATCAGCAACAACAGCAGGATGATAAGAAGCAGGATAAGACACAGGAGCAACAACCGCAACAGCAAGAACAGATGAGCAAAGATAACGCTCAGCAGATGTTGGATGCCTTCCTGCAGGATGAAAAAGACACTCAGGAAAAGGTGAAGAAAGCGCAGGCTCAACAGCAACAGCGCCGTCGCACGGATAAAGAGTGGTAGTTGACAAATTAAGAATTAAGAATTAAAAATTAAAAAATAAGGATTGAGGAATGAGGAAATTAGTTTTCTTATTTGTTCTCTTTGCAACTTTCGGAGTGGTAGCCAGAGCGGCAGATGTAACGTTCAAGGCTTCTGCTCCGGAAGCTGTTGTTATGGGAGAAACTTTCAGATTGTCGTACACGGTGAATGCGGAAGGTAAAGATATACGTGTACCGGAAATACCGGACTTCGAGGTATTGATAGGTCCGTCTACTTCCACAAATATGAGTACCCAGATTATTAACGGTAAAATGACAACCGAAACATCATTGACGTTTACCTATATCCTCCAACCGAAGAAAGAGGGTACTTTCAATATCGCACCGGCAACAATCAAGGTCAAAGGCGCTAATTACACGTCTAACGCATTAGTGATAAAAGTGCTTCCTCCCGATAAGGCGGAAGAGGCAACCAAAGGTGGTTCGACCGGTACTGGAATCAGTAAGGACGATGCTTTTCTGACAATCGATGTTTCTAAACGGAATGTGTATGAACAGGAAGGCATTTTGGTTACGTTTAAATTGTATGTAAGAAAAGATATCGGAGGGATTGATCAGCCTAAGTTCCCCGAATTTACGGGTTTTCTTGCCCAAGAGGTAGAGCTGCCGCAAAATAAGCAGCTGGTAATGGAAAACTATAAGGGAAAGAATTACGGGACTGCTATTATAAAACAAACGGTGTTGTATCCTCAACGTTCAGGGAAGATTACGATTCCTTCCGGGAAATTGGATATTGTTTTGCGTGTGCCTGGACCGGCCAGACAGAGAACCAGCGTATTCGACGATTTCTTCGGTTCTTCGTCTTATATAGATGTAAAGAAAGAACTGACTACTCCTCCTGTAACAATCGATGTTAAACCGTTGCCGTCGGGTAAGCCGGCTTCATTCTCCGGTGCGGTAGGTAATTTTACAATGACATCCAGCATCAGTTCCAATAATGTAAAGACAGACGATGCTGTTACTGTGAAGGTGAAGATTTCCGGTAATGGAAACATTAAACTGATAAAGAATCCGGAAGTGGCTTTCCCGAACGATTTCGACGTGTACGATCCGAAGGTGGAAGTGGACATCAAGACTACTACGGCCGGATCTTCCGGTACGAAGACGATCGAATATATGGCGATCCCGCGTTACGCAGGTGATTTCGAAATTCCGGCTGTCGCATTCTCTTATTTCGATACCAAGACAGGTTCTTATAAGACGATTACATCCGAGCCGTACAAACTGCATGTAGAGCAGGGTAAGGGGGGAGGAACATCTCCTGTCGTTTCTAACTTCAGCAATAAGGAAAGTGTTAAATACCTGGGTAAGGATATCCGTTACCTGAAGGTGAATGACATTCATTTCGTTCCGAATAATGAACTGTTCTTCGGTTCATTCATGTACTATATGTGCTATCTGATCCCGGCAATCCTATTCGTTGTCTTCTTCTTCATCTACCGTAAGCAGGTGAAAGAGAATTCCAACTTGGCATTGGTTCGAACAAAGAAAGCTAATAAGATGGCGGTAAGACGTTTGAAAAATGCCGGCAAGCTGATGAAGGAAAACAAGAAAGAAGAATTCTATGACGAAGTGCTTCGTGCCTTGTGGGGCTACCTGAGCGACAAGTTAAGTATCCCGCAGGCCAACCTGACAAAGGATAATGTCGAAACGGAACTGGCGAAATATGGTGTGGACGACGCTTTGATCAAAGAATTTATGGATATCCTGAACACTTGCGAGTTTGCCCGCTATGCTCCGGCACAGGCTTCGGATGCGATGGATAAGTTATATGAACTGACAGTGGATGCCATTGGCAAAATGGAAAATACAATTAAAAAGTAACGCGATGAAGATGAATATAAATATGAAAAAGATCGTATTCTTTCTCCTGGTTCAATTTGTTGCCATAGGAGCGTTTGCTCAAGAGGCAGCGATCAAAGAAGCGGAAGTTGCCTATACGAAAGAAGATTATGGCAAGGCTATCGAACTCTACGAAGGGCTTCTGAAGACTCATGGTGAATCGGCCGAAATTTACTATAATTTAGGGAACGCTTATTATAAGGAGAACAAGATTGCTCCGGCCATCTTGAACTATGAGCGGGCTTTGCTACTGGATCCGGGGGATGGGGATATCCGTTTCAACTTGCAGTTGGCACGTCAGAAGTCTGTCGACAAGATCGAACCGGTGGGCGATTTCTTCCTCCACCGTTGGTTCGACAAGGTTCAAAATATGGGGGCTGCCGATTCGTGGGCGCAGACCGGTATCGTTTGTTTTATCCTTTTTATCGGCTGCCTGATCCTGTTTTTCTTCTCCAAATGGATTCATTTGAAAAAAATCGGGTTCTATTTGGGACTGGTATTCTTGGTGTTGGTCATCTTTGCCAATATCTTTGCCGGGAACCAGAAGGACGAGCTGGTAAACCGGAAGAGTGCGATCGTGTTTGCTCCGACCGTGACAGTGAAAAGTTCTCCCGATGCAAGTGGAACCGACTTGTTTATTCTGCATGAAGGAACAAAGGTTTCTATCAAAAGCAAGTTGGGAGACTGGAATGAAATAGAAATGGAAGATGGAAATGTAGGATGGATGCCGAGCAAAGACATTGAAGTTATATGATTGAAAAAATACTAATTTACGAACGCGATGCGTTCTTTGCGCTTAACGGCAGCGACTCTGCTTTTCTGGATCGTTTTATGTGGATTTTCACAGGAAAGGCAGTTTGGCTGCCGTTAGCCTTTTTGATTCTGCTGGTTCTGATCTATAAAAAGAACTGGCGCGAGTCGTTATTGGTTCTGTTGGCGATCGTATTGGTCGTTACGCTGTGCGACCAGTTTGCCTCTCATGTCTGTAAGCCTATTTTTACCCGTTTCCGTCCGACTCACCATCCTGATTTTATGGACCAGGTGAAAATTGTTTTCGGATACCGGGGGGGACTTTACGGGTTTATCTCCAGCCATGCTGCGAACGCTTTCGGTTTTGCGACTCTTATGGCATTGATCATGCGGGATAAACTGTTTGGCTGGACGATTTTTTTCTGGGCGGTTCTTACCGCTTATACGCGGGTTTATCTCGGAGTCCATTTCATTTCGGATATCGTGCCGGGTGCCGTTTCGGGTGTGTTCTTCGGTTATCTGGTCTACAAGCTCTATTCTTTCAGCCGTTCGAAGTTACTTCCTGTGGAGGTGAATAACCGGGAACCGCTGTATTCGAAGAAACGTATCCGTCTCATTGTCTATGCAATATATGTGACGATCCTTATTATTATCATTTTTAATGTACCGCTTGCGGCTTGCCTGCAAAAATGATACATGTCGTAAAGCATATTTATTTACACGGAATAATTTTGTCGCTGTAATTTATAATGACTAAGTTAGTGGCACGAAATAAAACAAAGTAATTAACCTTCAAAATAAGGAAGCCATGACAAAAACTATTACATTTAATGAACTTCGCAGACTGAAAGACAGTCTGCCTGACGGAAGCACTCACCGTATTGCTGATGAGCTGGGAATCTCTGTTGAAACAGTTCGCAACTATTTCGGTGGGCATAATTTTAAAGATGGCAAAAGTTGTGGAATACATATTGAACCGGGACCTGACGGAGGTTTAGTAGTATTGGACGATACCACAATATTCGAACGTGCTTTGCAGATACTCGCTGAAAACGAAGAAGTATCGGAAGCACAGCAAGCGTAAAGAAATTCATTTTACAAAGAAATCCCATAGCTGAATCTAAAAAGACGCTGTGGGATTTTTTGTTTACTCAACATTTAGTGATTTCCGATTGTTTAATCTATAAAAACACACGAGTATGGAAGATAAATTAGTAACGTTAGCGATTCACACGTTCGAGAAAGCCCAGATTCTCAAAACGATGCTTGAAACAGAGGGGATTGAAGTCTACATACACAATGTAAACCAAATCCAACCGGTAGTTTCGGCTGGTGTACGTGTGCGAATTAAAGAAAGCGATCTGCCTCATGCCTTGCGTATCATCGAAGACAGTAAATGGCTTAACGAGGATGCCGAACAAGAGGAAAAAGCCGGTCCACAGGAGAAGAAGATATTGATACCGATAGACTTTTCCGACTATTCTGTCAAAGCGTGTGAATTGGGAATCAACTATGCCCATAAAGTCGGAGCCGAAGTGATGATCATGCACGCTTATTTCAGTCCTTATTTCCCGTCTGCTATTCCGATGGGCGACACGTTGGCTTACCAGGTGAACGAGGAAGAGACGGCACAGAATGTCCTGAAGCGTGTCCAGATCGATATGGAAAACATCTGTACGTTGATCAATCGCAAGATGCACTCTGGTGAACTTCCTGAAGTGAAATACAATTATGTTCTCCGTGAAGGTTTGCCGGAAGAAGAGATCATCGCCTACAGCAAGGAATACCATCCGTCATTAATCGTGATGGGAACTCGCGGAAAGAGCCAGAAAGATCTGGATCTGATCGGTAGCGTCACGGGTGAAGTGATCGAGGTGAATAAGGTTCCTGTCCTGGCTATTCCTGAAAATGTGCCTTTTGAAGATTTGAGCGAAGCTAAAAATATAGCGTTTGCCACTTCCTTCAATCAGCGTGACTTGGTGGCGTTCGATGGGTTTATGGAAATCATCAAACCGTACAATGCCCATATCCACTTGTTTAATATTTCGACAAGTAAGAACGAATGGAATGAAATACGCTTGACAGGAGTCAACGAGTATTTCAAGAAGCAATACCCGGAGGCCCATATCACCCACACGGTGCTGGCCGATGGCGATCTGTTATTGGCAATCGAAAAGTTTGTGCGGGATGAACATATCGACGTGATAGCACTCAGTACCTATCGACGGAATATCCTGGCACGCATGTTCAACCCTTCTATCGCCCGTAAGATGTTGTTCCATACGGACACACCGTTGCTGGTCATGCATGCATAAGTCATAGTGATCTGAAACAGTCGGCATTTACTGCTGACTGTAGATGACATGGAACACCCAGATGAACGAGATCCCTAAATCTGCGTTCATCTGGGATGTTTTTATTATAGGGTGGACGGTCCCCTTTTAGCCTTGCTCCAAGCTCCATTTCCCTTGTTTTTGTGCAGGTAGAAGAATCCCCGAATAACATTTATATTCATAAAAATAAAATAGTAGGGGATAAATAGCAGTTTATTACGTAGGTTCCGCTGTTCCATTTTGTAACCAGCATAGGCGGCAGTGTAAAACAGCAGTTGCAGGACGAATATCCCTATGTAGAAAGGACTTCCTGACAGAGCGAGGACAAAATTTGCCGGCAATAGTAGGAAAAGCATTAATGGGGTAAGCGTCCAACGCAATACACGGTGGCTGACATACTGGAAACTAAGTGTGCCGTAGCGGAAAATATTGAACAGGCCTTTAAGACGCCAGACCGATTGCAGGCCGCCGGCTGCTATTCGTATTTTCCGTTTCTCTTCTTCTTTCATGTTCAGGGAAGCAGTCTCTGTAGCATAGGCTTTCTTGCAATAGGCTATCTTATAACCTTTGGCGGCAATGCGGAGGGAAAGGATGAAGTCGTCTAACAAGGTATCTGCCGGCATTTGTTCGAATAGACAGGTTTGTATGGCGAAAAGTTCCCCTGCCGCACCGACAGCTGAATAAAGCCGATCGTCCAAATCTTTCAAAGCCGATTCATATCTCCAATAGATGCCTTCTCCGGCGGTCGCCCCTTGGGCTGATTGAGTATCGACTCTCTTTTCTCCTGCCACACATCCGACTTCGGGATTTGAAAAACTATGGACGATCTCTTTTATGGCATCTGTATTCAGCATTGTGTTGGCATCCGTAAAAACGACATAGGGTGTCGAGACATATTGCATTCCCCGGTTCAAGGCGGCTGTTTTGCCTTTCCGTTCGGGATTGAAGAGGACGGTGGCATCTTCATAGGCTGCCAGCCGTTCGTTTGTGCGGTCGTTTGATCCGTCGGTCACCCATACGATATGTAGTTTGTCGGCTGGATAGGAGAGACTCCGGCAGTTTGCCATCTTTTTCGGGATAATGTCTTCTTCATTATAAGCAGCGATGAAGAGCGTCACGTCGGGCAGGGGGACTGGGAGGGCCCGGATATTCTCCTTCTTAATTGTTTCTTTGATACGCACCAGAAGGTATAACAGGATTCCATAACCGATATAAGTATAAAAGACGATGAATAGTCCGAACCAAAATAAGAAGACGAAGAGGGAGTATATTTGTTCCATGCAGTTTTTTGTATAAATTATATTATTCCGAGTGTTGCAAATGTACTTAATTTTTCTTCCATCCCTCATGAATAGAAGAATAATGTTTTTAATAGTATGTAATAATCAATATATTTTGGATTTTACTGAAAACAAATCATTACATTTGTTGACGATTAAAAAATAAACAAATCTAAGGGGTAAAATACATGAAATCTATATTGGTGACCGGAGGAGCCGGATTTATAGGGTCGCATTTATGCAAACGATTAGTGAAGGAAGGAAACAGGGTGATCTGCCTGGATAATTATTTTACCGGCTCCGAGCTCTTTGTGCACGATCTGCTTAAGTACCCCGGATTTCAATTGGTCGAACACGATGTGACCATTCCCTATAAAACGACTTCAATGATTGATGAAATCTATAACTTGGCATGCCCGGCTTCGCCGATCCATTACCAGTATGATCCGATTAAAACAATTAAGACTTCTATTTTGGGAGCTATCAATATGTTGGACTTGGCTCAAGAGCATGATGCCCGTATTTTACAGGCTTCGACGAGCGAGGTATATGGCGACCCTTTCGTTCATCCACAGCCGGAATCGTATTGGGGAAATGTGAATACAATAGGCCTCCGTAGCTGTTACGACGAAGGGAAACGGGCATCGGAAACGCTTTTCATGGATTATTACCGGCAAAACAAACTGAAGGTTAAAATTATCCGTATCTTTAATACTTATGGTCCATATATGACGGTCAATGACGGTCGTGTCGTTTCCAACTTCATTATTCAGGCTCTTAACAACGAGAGTATAACAGTCTACGGCAGTGGGCATCAGACCCGTAGTTTCCAGTATGTGGATGATTTGGTAGAGGGAATGGTCCGCATGATGTCGACCGGAGACTCTTTTACGGGGCCGGTCAACCTGGGCAACCCCGACGAGTTTACGATGCTTGAACTGGCAGAGCATATCATCCGCCTCACAGGCTCCCGCTCGGAGATCGTTTTCCGTCCTTTGCCATCCGATGATCCTAAGCAACGGAAGCCGGACATTACGCTTGCCAGGAAGATGCTCCACGGGTGGACGCCTTCTATCTCTCTGGATGAAGGGCTTAGAAAGACAATCAGTTATTTCCAAGGTTTGTAAAGGCTGGCATATGTTACTAATAAGGCTACTGGAGATCATCTTGTTTGTATGTTTCTCCGTCAATATATTGTATTTGCTCGTTTTCAGCATCGCTTCTGTGTTCGGAAAACGGGAGAAGAGAGAGAAGGAGGCCGTTTCTTTTCGTCGTGTCGCCATATTGGTGCCGGCCTATAAAGAAGACCGGGTGATCATGGAGTGTGTGGAATCTTGCCTGCGGCAGAATTATCCGCATGACCGGTATGATGTGGTGGTTATCTCCGACCGGATGGAAGCGGTAACGAACGGGAGGCTGTCGGCTTTACCTCTTATTTTGGAGGTCGTCCGCTTCGAGAACAGTACGAAAGCAAAGGCGCTGAATCTGGCCATGAGCCATCTGTCGGGCTATGATTTGGCTTTGATCTTGGATGCGGATAACACCATAGGCCCTGACTATCTCAATCAAGTCAATGCTGCTCCTTTCAACGGAAACATCGTCGGCTACCAGACACACCGGACAGCCAAGAATAAGAATACGAGTCTCGCTTACCTCGATGCTGTAAGTGAAGAGATCAATAACAGTATTTTCCGGCAAGGGCATGTGAATATGGGCCTGTCGGCCGCTTTGATCGGTTCAGGTATGGTCTTTGATTTCGAACTAATCAAAAAGATGCTATCCGATATACACGCGATTGGCGGTTTCGACCGGGCTTTGGAACTTACTTTATTTAAAGCTGGTAAACGTATTGATTATTTGCCGGATACTTATGTCTTGGATGAGAAGGTTCAGAACTGCCGGGATTTTGCCCGACAACGTAGGAGGTGGCTGTCGGCACAGATTCATTACCTGAGGGAGTTTGTTGGTGATGTGCCGGTTGCCTTGTTGAATAAGAATTGGGATTTTTGCGATAAACTGTTCCAGCAGATGAGTATTCCCCGTTTGCTCCTGTTGGGAGGTGCTTTTATTATTGCTCTGGTCATTTCTTTCATTTCCTGGCAAGTTTCCCTGAAATGGTGGGCGCTGTTCTGTATATTGATAGTCTCTTTGCTATTGGCTGTTCCAAAGAGTTTATATACCAGGAGGCTATTCGTTGCCGTGATAGAATTGCCGGAGACGTTTTTCAGTATGTTCCTGAACCTTTTCCGTTTAAAGGGAGCTAATGAGAAGTTTATTCATACGGAGCATGGGGTAGAATAATAAAAAGATCGATATGTTTGTCGGATGTTGGAATAGAGGAAGTGAACTCCCGGAAGGGCAACAGGCTGAGCTGGAAGAGGGGATGGCTTATAAGGTGGATTGTCAGTGCTATCTGCGGAAGAATGTGCATATCTGGTTTTTCGGTGAGCTATATAATAAGAAGGAGTTAGGATATGGCTCGATAGACGATGCGGAAACATTTTTCACCTTATATGACCTAAAGGGAATCCAGGGGCTTTCCTCTTTGGATGGAGCTTTTACCTGTGTTATGAAAACTCCTGATTCGGTATTGATCGTTCGTGATCGACACGGTCTGGCTGACCAGGTATATTATACGGATAAGTATTTTGCTTCTTCTCTTTCTCTTTTGACATTGACGAAGGGATTCGAGGCGACACCAGATTACCAGGCATTGAGTTCTTTCTTATCGATCGGTTATATCGCTACCCCTTGTTCTGCCTTTTCAAGCGTTCGGAAATTAGGTGCTGGAGAAGTCTTGACATACAAGGATGGACATATGGAGTCCGGTCCCTTGTTTCCTACCGATGCCATAATTCCGGTTTCATCCGAGGAAAAAACATTGGAGGCTTATGCCGAAGAATACGCCGCTTTGCATATCGGAGCTATAAGAAAGCGTATCGGTGAAAGTTCGAATGTTGGCATTCTTTTGAGTGGTGGATATGATTCCGGATGTAATCTGGCAGCATTACGTTCCTTTTACAATGGCGATATCCGTTCTTATTCAATCGGGTTCAAAGGGGACAATTGGACGGAATTACCTTTGGCCCGGTGTATGTCCGAAACGTTCCGGACGATTCATACCGAATATGAGATGGACGGGAGCGAGATAAAGGCGCTTCCAGCTTTGGTCGAGCAGTTAGGGGATCCTTTTGTGGAAGGTGGATTAATGGTAAATTATGCTGTTATGCGCCTGATAGGGAAGGAGAAACCGGATGTAATATTGGGAGGAGATGGCAATGATCAATATTTCGGGACTTCCGGGCGCGAGGTCGCCTTGCATTATCTGATATCCCGCTATGGGATGAAGCCGATCGTGAATTTTTTATATAAGGTTCTGGATCGGCCTGCTTTTGATACAGATGCAAGTCCTTACCGGATCCGTTTCCACCTGGATAAGATATTGCATATTTTGGAGGGAGATTTATTTGGCTTTCCTACGTTTCGGTTAGAAAAACTGCTCAGAGACCATTCTTTTCTTTATTCTTCTCCACATCCGCTTCCTGATATGCGTAGTTTTGAGTATTTATATACCCAGCATAACTATAAGACTGATGTAGAAAAGATTATTAATCAGGTCATCTTGTTTAAGGCTTCTAAAATTGCTGATATGTTCGGCAACCATCTGGTCTTTCCTTACATGGATCTGGATTTATATATGTTCCTGGTGCGATTACCGGTTCGTTATAAATGCAAAGGAGACAGTGTTTTTCGAATAGCCAAAGGAGATGTTACGGCTAAATATCTATTGAAATATCATTATAAGTCTATGCTTCCGGAGGCAATCACCGTAAAGAAAAAGCAGGGAGGATTTGCTCCTATGCCCGTCTTTTTCAAGGATGACAAACAGCGTGCGCGGATTGCTGACTACGTCCTTAGTTCATCTCTTGTTTCCGATTTCCTGAATAGAGACTATGTGGAGAAGTTTGTCGTTTCATACGACAGGGAATCGCATGAAGCTGGTAATTGGTTCTGGTATAAGCAGAATAGAGCTATACAATATTTTAATTTGCTGGCTCTATCTGTCTGGTGGGAGAAGTTTGTCAAACAGGGTAATCAATTTTTCTGATTTTATTATGAGTTTATGAAGATGAAAGTTTCTATAATCATACCTGTTTATAATGTTTCCAAATATATCGAGCGTTGTTTAAAATCTGTTCTCGGCCAGACTTGGAAAGATCTTGAGATCATCTTGGTCGATGACTGTACTCCTGATGATTCGATGGATATTGTCCGGGGTATATTGGAAACTTCCTCCCGAAGTGATATTGTCACCATTCTGAAACATGAGAAAAACAGAGGCCTTTCGGCTGCCCGCAATACAGGCATCCGGCAGGCTACAGGTAATTATCTTTATTTTTTGGACAGTGACGACTATTTGCCGGCCAATGGTATCGAGTTATTGGCGGATGCGGCGATCCAATATGATGTCGATTTTGTAATCGGTAATTATGAAATAACAGGCTCGCCCCGTTGGACTCCTCCTTTATTATTGGATACCTGTCTGTTAGTTAATAACAAGGAAATATTATCGGCTTATTCTAAAGATAAATGGTATGTTATGGCTTGGAATAAGTTGATAAGAAAATCATTTGTAGATGATAGTAGTCTTTTTTTTCAGGAAGGGATTATACATGAGGATGACTTATGGTCTTTTATGTTGGCTTGTAAAGCTCAGAAGGCTTGTTGTGTGGATCAGACGACTTATTATTATACGATTCAATCTGATTCCATTATGGGTAAACCGTCAATGTATGCTTTGGAATGCAGGGTGAAAATAATTGGATGCTTATATGATTACATAGATTTGCATCCGAATTTGAAAGAGGTCTCTGATGTTTATGTATTGTTTGAAACTTTAAAAGCCAAATATTTTGACAGAATCCTCTATTTTTCGAAAGATAAGGAGTTTCAATATGCGGCATATGTTTCCTTCCGTACGCAAACGTATATTTCGCCAATAAAAGCATTACTCGTTTTTAATCCTGGTATCAAACTTTGCTTGCGTAATGTTCATAAGCTCCTTCCTGAAAAACTGGGCTTTGAATATTTTAAAGCATTTGTGTATATGTCGTATAAGTTATTAATAGCATCGATAAAACTAAGACAATGGAGCGGTCGGCAATAGACAGGATACGAAGGTGTAAGATTTCAGTTATCGTACCTATATATAAAGCGGAAAAGACTTTGTCTAAATGTATAAGTAGCATTTTAGAACAATCTTTACCGGATTTTGAATTATTATTGATAGATGACGGAAGTCCTGATGCTTCAAGTAGTATTTGTGAAGATTGGGCCGATAGAGACGAACGAATTCGTGTTTTTCATCAGCAAAATGCCGGTGTCAGTGCTGCCCGGAATAAAGGATTAGTTGAAGCCACAGGGGAGTATGTCTGTTTTGTCGATTCGGATGATTGGGTAAAAACTGATTATTTAAAAGATTTATATGAGTCATTATTATCTGATGATAGTAAGTCCGGGCTAATCGTACATGGTTTTGTCGAATGTCTTCCTGATGGCAGGGTAATTTCGGAAATCAAATTGCAGGATAAAATTTTGAAGGAAAAACAATTTGCTGATGCTTTTATTCAGGATGATATATGCAGGTTAGGGTATATATGCTCTAAATTGTACCGAAAAGATTTAATTGACAAGCATAATATTGCTTTTAATACAGAAGTAGCATGTTGCGAAGATTTACTTTTTATGTTGGAGTATTTGTTGTATTGTGATTATATCGTATATGGAAAAAGTACCCATTATATTTATGTTAGGTATTGCACATCGCTGTCTGTTCGTGTGAATTCTTTTGAATCGGAATACGTTTGTTTCTTGCAGTATATATCATTGGCAGAACAGATAAAACATAAATATGGTCTATCGTCTGAGGATATGGAATCTGTCTATCGTTCGTTGATGGTTTGTTTTCGCCGTACCTTGAAGACCGATTATCAGCCGGGAAATACTGTTTTAAGAAAAGAAAGACTTATGCATTTGAGAAAACTGGTAGATACACGTCTGGAAATGATACGTTTCTATTATCATCCGGTATATAAAATAGACCTGTTTGGAAGATACCTGTTATTACATCGTATGTTCTATTTATATGATTTACTGATGACAACAGTCTTTTTATTAGGTATACGATCCGTTTTTATGGGTCCTAAAAGTAGTTCTATGATAAGCTGTCCAATTCCATAAAGCAAAATGATGAATGAGTCCCGTTCTTACAAAAGTTTATTGAACGCCCAGATCGGTCTGATTTTTTATTTGGTCACACTGGCTTTATCCTTTGTGTCCAGAAAAATATTTTTGGATAATCTAGGGGTGGAATTTATTGGTCTGACCGGAACGTTAACTAATATTCTTGGTTTTCTCAATTTGGCGGAATTCGGAATAGGATCTGCTATTAGTTTCTTTCTTTACAAACCGTTGCAAGTTGCCGATCGTGGCCGGATTTCGGAACTTATTTCTATATTTGGATATGTCTACCGCAAAATAGGCTGTATGATTGGGGCAGGGGGAATTGTGGTCAGTCTGTTTTTCCCTTTGATCTTCAAACAGACACCGATGGAATTCGGTATTATTTACTTTGTGTTTTATTGCTATCTCGGTTCTTCACTGATCGGTTACTTCATCAACTATCGCCAGGTATTGTTGACTGCCGATCAAAAGAACTATATTGTCACTGCCTATTTTCAAACGGCCAGTATTATTAAAACACTGGTACAAATCTTATTGGCTTGGTATTTCAAAAACCTTTTTATCTGGATCAGTATAGAGTTCTTGTTTAGTATAATCAGTTGTTTGATCTTGAACTGGAAAATCGATAAGGAATATCCGTGGTTAAAAAGTAATCTTTCTGATGGTAAACGACTACTGGAGAAAAATCCCCGATTATTCGTATATACCAGGCAGATATTTATACATAAAATCAAAGATTTCTTACTGAATAGAAGTGACGAAATCATGATCTTCGCTTTTGTTTCGCTGAAAATGGTTGCATATTACGGAAATTATACCCTCATTATCACAAAAATAAATCAAATCATCTCCACCGCTCTCGACAACGTCAGTGCGGGTGTAGGACAATTGATTGCCGAAGGAGATCAGCAAAAGATTATGAAGGTTTTTTGGGAACTTATAGCTATTCGCTATTTTATAGCAGGTGTAGTCGTTTTTGGTCTTTTTCATCTGTTGCCGCCTTTCATCACTCTCTGGTTGGGATCGAAATATTTACTTGGCCAGAGTGTACTAATCCTTTTAATGATCACTGTCTTTGTTATGCAAACACGGGGAGTGGTAGATATTTTTAATCATGCTCATGGCCTATATGCCGATGTCTGGACTGCTTGGGTGGAAGGTGTTGTGAATCTTGCGGTCACTATCACTGCTGCTTATTATTTGGGTATAGCAGGAGTATTATTGGGTAAAATAGCCAGTATCTTGCCAATCATTGTTTTTTGGAAACCTTATTATTTGTTTTCTACCGGTTTTAAGCTTCCGGTTAAAGTTTATTGGAAGCAGACAATCCGTTATTATTTTTTGTTTGCTGTTGGTTTTTTTCTCTTTACCTTGCTAAGCCGATGGGTTCCTTTCAAGCCAGAAAGAAATTTTGGCAATCTGATCGGGTATGCTTGTTTGACGGTGCTCCCTTTTACTTTCTGTTATTTCTTCTTATTACTGTTTGGTGCTACAGGAATGAAAGATTTTTTAGGCCGGTTTTTCCAGCTTGTACAATTATTAAAAAATAAATTTTGCAGATAATGAAAAAAGTATCAGTTATCACAGTTAACTACAATAATGCGGATGGCTTGAAAAGAACGCTTGAAAGTCTTTTTGCTCAAACTTTCACTGATTATGAATCAATTGTAATAGATGGCGGATCAACTGACGGAAGCCGGGAGATAATCGAAAACTTTGCTGATCGGATTACGTATTGGGTGTCGGAACCCGACGGAGGTATTTATCATGCAATGAATAAAGGTATTCGTCAAGCTACAGGTCTTTATTATAATTTCATGAATTCGGGTGACCTTTTTGAAGATCCGACGGTCCTGGAAAATATATTCGCTTCTGATCCTACCGAAGATATTTTGTTTGGAAAGTATGCCAGTGACCGTCACCCGAAAGGAGTTGCCTATCCGACTCCTATCACAATGTTGACTTTGTACAAGACGCATCCGAATCATCAAGCTTCTTTTTTGAGGTGGACACTGTTTAATGATCATTTGTATGACGAAACTTATCGGATTGCCTCAGATTGGAAATTTTTTATAGAGTGTCTGATTTTCCGTCAATGTAGCTATGCACATCTAGATGTAATAGTTGCCCGGTACGACCAGACTGGGATCAGTAGTGTGAACCAGAAACTTTATGAAGAGGAGCGGGAGCAAATACTTCATTTGTTATTGCCTGATAGAATCTATGCCGATTACATCTATTTGGGAGATGCCGATTCACCTCTTCTCAAACTCACTCCCTACTTCAATCGGACAAGGGGATTCCAGCAGTTAATTTATGGAATCACTTATGCTTTGATACGGTTTCGCTCACTTTTTGTCAGGGAGTTAGGACAACTGCACTAAAATCGCAACTAAATATCGTATTTTGTATCTTGTATGAATATTTACAAAACAACTATCATACTATCATTATTACTTAGTTACTATTGATTATCAATTTATTGAGTTATGATAGTCTTTATTCTCAACTATCATGCCTCTATCATACTATCATCTTATATATTTCTTTATTTGATTGATAATATGTTGTTTATGTGAATTATGAGCAAAAAACATATAGACAGATAGAAGCGGATTTTTATTAAAAACGACGTATTTTCCCCGGATTAAGAAAAGAAACAGCGTATAAAATCCTGCCAAACAAGGCGGAAAAGTTGTCCGACATCCCTGTCACAGCTTTCCGAGACCCGGATCTCCTGCCCTTCAACATACGGGTCTCGGTGCTCCGATATCCGGGTCTCAAGCAGCTTCTCAAGTTGTTTTTGCAAAAAAAGGCTTGATTGTGTGATAAAATGTAGGGTATTAGAATTTTGATACGGTTACCCTATCAGGGAGTAGGAAGTCTTTTCAATTTATTTGTGGGGTACAGTCCCTAAAAACAGCCTACTTGAAATTTTCCACTTTTTACAGACTTTTTCCACTAATATAGGACAGAAGGTTGCAATAGATCCAGCAAACAGAAATACAAGAAATTCGTTTTGTATGCCTATCCCTGAAAGGATAATACGACCTCCTGATGTGCCAAAACCATGATATAGATAGATTGTGTATGCATATTGGGCTAACCAGATAAAAAAGCGATTGTTTAGTTTTAAGTTGACTAAAAATGAGGAGGAAAGAATACCAATAATGATTGATAAATGATATTTGGTATAAAATGTTGTAATATGCGGGTAAAAGAAATTCATTTGTTGTAAAACAATTCCTATAATAAGGCCCGCTAAATATATTTTTAGCATTACCGGGTTTGATAGTCTCTCTTTGAACCTGACAATACCTACACCGGTAAGGAAGAAAGGCGATAAGTAGAACGCATTTTTAAATGCAAAATAATTGGGAACGGACCTTGGTATTATACCTGTTAATTCAGAATAGCATAATAGGCAGGCTACAATCATAAGAATATACCATCTGGATATGGTATTCAGATATTTTCTTATGTCACAGATAGCTATGCCGATAAAAACAAGGAACAGGGCAGGCAAATACCAGTAGATACTGTAAGGAAATATATAAATTTTCCATATATCGGGTAATACCATTTTGTTGTTTGTTCCAGGAATGAAATATTGGAGCAGGAAATATAAGGAACCGACAAATACCATCGGAAATAGTAGACGTCTGACCTTCTTCCTTAGAAAGATGGAAATATTATCAGCCTTTACGGGATGTAAAGCATATACCCACCCTGAGATAACAGTGAAGAGAGGCATTCGAATGTTTACAAAAAGATCGTATAGATATCTGAAAAAGGAATCATTGGCAACTTTCATTCCTCCTTCCGATGTAGAGCCGATAACGTGCCCCAGCACAACAAGTAAGATTGCAATTCCACGTAAAGTCTCTATGTGGCAGGATTTTTGTTTTATCATAAGAAACCTCTATCGGATTATTTTTTTAATCAAATCTCTAAGTTTTAATAGCCCTTTTCGAACCAAGGGTAAAGACTGGCCGTTTTTTATGTTGTACAGTACAGACTGTGAGTCAAATATCATCTCGAAGTTCTCAGTGCATAAAACGGGTTTTCCTGTAATTTTATTTATTTCGATAGCTTGTGGCAAAGAGCTTTCTATAAATAATTTATATGGATTGAGTCTATATTCATTTGCTTTATGTGAAGCATGACAGTTTGCTTTTTGCCTGGCTTCTTTGTTTGGTAGATCCAACATGACCAATTTGTTGTATTTAACCTTGTTAGCCTTTAACCATATTTCTGTTTCCGACCTATATTTTTCCAGACGGGAAGTTACCAATGTGCCAATTGGGGCACCTGGGATGAATAGAGGCTGCGCATGAAGAATAAAGTTTTTATATAATATACCATCGTCATTTTGTTCGGGTAAGGGATCTACACATAAAACACCGTCTATATCCATACAGGTTTTTTCCAATACGGTGTGATTCAGAATATTCCATTGGAAATAACGAGGAAGAGGAACGATATCAAAAGCATAATCAACCATATTTTCTTTACCGGGAATAGCATAAACGACACAATATCGGATGTTAAACTCATTTTCCAGATGTTTGACTTGTTCTTTACACTTTTGTATAGCCGACCCGGACGAAATGCTGTCATCGACGATCAATATTTTTTTGTATCGCCGGGAATCAAAGAACTGTCCTCTTTCTCCGGCTTTGTAGATATGACCATTGATAAATGAGCCGAGATCGGTCACAGGTCTATTCAGATAAAGAGCCAGGAGGTTTGCCGGAAACATTCCACTACGAGGAATGCCGACAACCAGATCGATATCCCTGGGAATGATATATAAGCGCTTTAATATGATCTGATTAAGGTCGGAGATACTTCTATAGTTCATAATGTCTTCTTTTGAAATTGTTCGATAATATTATAAATTTTCTGGACACTATGCTCCCAACTGTGTGTTTCTGCAAAACAGATACGTTCTTCTTTCTTTATCGGATCATTTATTTCTTTCAGGGCCTTGTCTAAGGCTTGAAGATATTCGTCTTTATTTGCCGGCAGATATGTATGTGCCGCAAAAATGTCCCGCATGGTATGAGTACTGGTCGCAACAATCGGCTTCCCCATAGCCAGGTATTCGTCTATTTTTAATGGATAATTTCCGTTTGTAATATCGTTGACCATTTGGGGATTGATGCAGACATCGTAGCTATTGATATAAGCCGGTAAAGTTTCAACCGGCTTTTTGCCTAAAAAATAGATATTAGGGAGTCGGTGTATCGGATGTTGACTGAACACTTCGTCTTCCGGGCCTGTAAAAACAAAGCTGTATACAGGTCGTTCTTCTGCAATTTGTAAAAGCAGATCACTATCCAGACGGGTACTGTTGACTGTGCCGACATAGCCAATTATAGGATGGGGTATAGGCTTTATATCTTCCGGTATCAGCCATTTTTTCCGACCATCATACAGAGCAAGATTGACTCCGGTTTCAATAGAAAAAGTGTGACGGTTATATTGCCGGAAACGTTCGGCAAAGTGTGTAGAGTTTGCCAGGACAATATCAGATTTGGCGGCCAATAGCGGTTCAAGTCTCACCCCGTTCTTTTTCCAATAGGATTCTCCAATGACGAAGTCTCTGCAATAATAGATGGAAAGAGATGGGGTTAGGTACTCCTTTAAATATTGGCTGCGATAGATATCCGTATCTATCAGATGTATATAATTATTGAAGTTCAATTGAGCCGTTATTTGACGGATATAGTCTGCTATTTTCCGGTTATTGATTCTGTTTATCCAATCGAATAGGCAAGTAGTCGGTAATCCTCCGACCGGCAAGACGCAAAATGGGCAGTCTGCAATCCACATATGTTCGTTAATTTGACGGATGGGAGAGGCCTGTTTCTTTATCACATCCATCCTGCGAGTCCAGGCTTTATTTTTATTTCCCCGTAATCGGGTGGAATAATCCATCGGGGTATTGATGTATAAAACCCGGTTATTTTTCGAGATCTCCAAGGCCGTATTTTTGATGGTACTGCCTATTTCGATATCCCAAGGTTGTAAGCTGGTAATGATAAAGTCGCGATTCTTCATGGTGGTGTTATTTAGATTTGACGGTTGATTGATATAGTTTTAACAGTTCACGGGCTGTCTGTTCCCATGAAAAACATTTGGCACGTCCGAGCCCATAAGCCGATTGTTTTTGATAGTATTCTTTATCCTGTTCCAATAAAAGGAGTTGGGCTGCTATCGATCGCTCGTTTGTCGGGTCCGTCAGAATAGCGCCTTCTCCTCCGATCTCCGGCATGGATGAGGTGTCGGACGTTATTACTGGGATGCCGCAAGCCATTGCTTCCAGCAAGGGGATACCGAAACTTTCCCGCAAAGATGTATAGAGAAAAGCGAAAGCACCATTGTATATAAAAGGCAAATCGATATTGGGGATATATCCCGGCAGATACAGGTAAGGGCGTATATTCTCCAAACCTGTTTCTTTTAGCATCTCATCTACAAATTCCGGTTTCAGGTCTGCGATTAATAGAGGGCGCTTCTCTTTGGATTGTTGCAGATACGAATAATATGCTTTCAATGTACGGGGCGTATTTTTCTTAGGATCTGTATTCCCTAAGAAAAACAAATAGCCGGTTACCGGTATGTATTTTTGTGTGACTGTTTCTATGTTGTCCAACGGCTGAAAATGATTACTAAAACCATTATAGATAGCCATAATCTTGTTTTCCGGCAAATGAAGCGTTTCCCGTATACGGTTGCATTCGAAATGAGATACGGTGATTATTTTTCGGCATTTAGGCAAAATGCGAGGCACAACCAGACGCCTGTAGCACCTTCCCATATTTTGGTATAAGGATTTACTGCTGCCCTGTCTATTCTCCAAAAAAATAATATCGTGAAGAGTCAGAATCAGAGGAACCTGAATACGCAAAGGAGCAGTATTGCTTGTGCAATGGAGTAAATCCGGTTTACACTTATTTATCGCACGCGGTAATGCCCATTGTTCCCAAAGCGGATAGGTCGGACATTTCACTTCGATGATATGTACATTATCCGTTTCTCCCAGGCAGTGATCTGTTCCCGGACTTACAAAAATGAAATATTCATTTTCTTTATCGATCTTCTGCAGTTCCCGGACGGTTTCGAGGACTACGAAATCCATTCCGTGCTTGTTCGGGCGAAAAATGCGTTGTGCTTCTATTGCGATTTTCATTTTGTCGGGTTTTATATTAATTGTTGTCGGATGAATGATCACCGTGTACCGTATGAATAAATTTTTTGTTTGCCCCTCTCAGGCGGAAAAGATTGAGGAACATTAAAATGAACAGAAGCGGCAGGCTGATGATGGCTTTCTGGAAACGATTGTCCACCAGATAATCCGGTATCGCCATGAAAAATGAAATGATCAGTATGAATGTGATTCCCCACCATTTAAGAGATAAAGACCAATCGTACCAAGTTGTTACAATTGAAAATATCACCAGAAAACCAAATAAGATTATTCGCGGAGGCATCATCCATTGCAAAAGTTTGTCACAATAATCCCAGTTGCCTGAGAAGAAAGCTTTGGGGAGCTTCCATAAGCCGGAAAACAAATTCGTGAATTGTGTAGCGATCCATCTGCGTCGTTGTTCGTAGAACTGTCCTTTCTTTTCGATTTTTTCATCATAAGTATAAACGTCTTCCAGAAATTCGATATAGATATTCTGTGAAAGCAACATGCTTTCAAGTTGTTTATCCACTCCGACATGAGTCGCTTTATAAATGTATTGTATAAGCCAATCATAATCGAAAGCCATGCCGGAACCTATCAATGCGGAGGAAAAGCCCAGGCGGGTATGCCCGGAACGGAAAATGGAATTATTTATCTCTTCGCTGACCGCATCCAGAACGGCTGTATTGGTATTCCTGTTTTTGGCAACTCGATGTGTTTGTATGGCGAGGCAGCCGGAATAATAGGCATCGTTCAATTTATTCAGGAAAGATGCGTTCACGATGTTGTCCGCATCCATGATTACGACCATGTCACATTTTTCAGTTTTTGTACTCAGGTAGTCCATGGCGAGACGGAGCGCATTCGTTTTGGTACTTTGGGCATATCCAGCTTCCAATACTGTGATGGATGGTAATGCTTTGAGTGTTTGAACAGTTCTTTCCCGCATTTTGTCGGTTATCACGATAATCTCATACATATAGGAAGGGTAATCCTGTTCCAAAAATGAACAAACAGAATTAATAATGACTGCATCTTCCTGGTAGGCAGGAAATAGAACGACAAAGCGATGTTTCTTCCGGGCAGGAGGATATTTGTTCCTTGTCTTTTTCAGTGAAGCCAATGAAAAAATGAAAATATACAATACTGCTATCAGAAACAAAAGAAATACGATTGCATCTGCATATTCTATCAGTTTATCCCCATTGGAGAACCACCATTTGTTTATTTCATATTCAAAATCCATGCTATAATATGTTTGTATTGGGTTCTAATTTTGTTTGTCCTGCCAATTCATTGTCATACGATTTTCCTAAAACAAGAAAAGTCTGAAATATATACGCGATATATCCTGTCGGGTACTGCCAGAAAAAATTATTGCCGTATGCACTGAGCATGATACCCCATAGACCGCAATTCATGGCTATCAACATGCCTTTCAGCTCCCTGTTTCGTATGCGGAACATGATCAGATAGGCACTGTATGTAATGATAAACAATAAAATGACGATATGCAGGCATAATCCGACGATCCCAAACTGTACCCAAATATTGACATAGTGTGAGTCTGTCGGTACCTCGGTTGTAAAACGGCGGGAAAAGCGTCTTCCTTCTATGCCTGCCAACCCGACTCCTTCTCCGAATGGTTTATGAACCATATATTCGGCAAGTCGTTTCTGATTTGCTTTCCTGACCAGATAAGAAGCGTCTTTTTCCGGATGAAAAGCTGTGCGCATACGATGTATCTGCCGGTTTGAATCCCAAATATGTGTTTGAGCGAAAAAAATATAAATAAAAAGTAAACAGATTGCTCCTCCCACAATATAGCGGACATTTTTATTAAGCAGGATAAACATGGCTAATCCTCCAAGTGGGACGATCATGGCGCCGCGTGTACCGGACATTATTAGTCCATAAGCAGCAAGTAGAGACACGAACCTGTAGTAATACCGGAGCTTCTTATTGGACATATAAAAAGATAAAATCATAAAAACGACTGCTGCCATTCCCATATTGGAACCAAAATTTCCAGCATCCGAAAAAATGGAAAAGTAACGGATTCCACTTGGTAAAAGATGTGTTTTATAGCTTTCACTTCTTATTAGCCAGGCATTTTCTCCAGCATCAAACCCTATATAACGTTGTATAAGTGCTTTAGCGATCGCTATCAAGGTGAAAATGGATAACAGGAATAATATTCTTTTGATATCCAACACTCTGCTTAATAGCAAGGAGGTTAATAACACCAATAGCGTAAAATTGTAAAAAGAATTGCGAGTATATACCCAGGCTTCTATGACTGCGGATGGATTGAACAACTCAAAAAACACATAGATCATCCATACAAGGGATATATACAGTAGTTTATTGTTGGCTCTTTGCCAGGGTATTTTCCCTCCGCATAAAGAATAGAGGAAAATACATACCAATAGAAATATAATAAAAGCATCCATCATCACACTGCTGTTTTGGATATTCACATAACGTAATATCCCGATGAAAAAATAGTTCAATGTAAATAGGGTTATAAATCCCCAGTAGGGTTTATTAAGCACGGTAACGATGTAAAAAGTAAGAAAAGGAACTATCACGACAGCTGCCGCCATCAACCATATTTGTTGTATTAATGCATAAGCTAACAGTATAAGCCCTATAACCAATAGCGGATAGGGGCTGAAAGATTTAGTATCTTCTTTTATCCCTTCCATATTTATGATTTATTGGCTGTGAGACCGAATTGATTGAGCCGGAATGTCAGATTCTTCAATCCTGAATAGGGAGGAAGCTGGCCGGTAAAATCTTCTACAAATTCTCGTTCCGCACGGTTTAATAGCAAATAAAGAGGTTTGTCCTTGATCTGTTTTCTGAAATGTCCTAAAAGCTGGGTGTCACTGGTTGTCCATACCCGGCAGGCATCTGCTACTAACAGGTTGACTTGTGCTTCCTGCAACAAAGCAGTGGAGATGGGATAATCTCTTAGTGGAGGATATTTGACTATCAGGATATCGGGGCTTTCCTGTCCGTATGGAGGCTCGTAAATACTATGAATGCTATTGGCTTGAGCATATACCATCGATTGTGAATTGTAGTCTTTACCATAAGATATTATTTTGACAGTGAAACCCAAATCCTCCCAATATTCCTGTAAATAGGATGCAATAAAACTTTTTCCTTCCTGCTCTCCGAAGCTGATCAAATTAATGATTGAGGTACGGCCGAGTTGCAAGAATATATTTAATTGATTGCAACAATAAGCTGCGACAACCCTGTTCGAGGCCTTTGTAAATCCCCGGTATTTCAGATTGATGTGTCCGGTGAATGCTGCCAGAACCGGAAGACCGGTAAGCCGTCTGGCACGGTCTGCATCCCGTAGGGTACGGTCCAGTAATTCTATCAGCAGATTAAATCCGATAATAAAAAGTATGCTACCCAAAAAGGCGGCTATAACCAGTAAAGATCGTTTACTTTTATCACTCAAGATAGGGAATGTCGGTTCGGAAATCAACCTTAGCGTTGCAGAGGTGAGCTGTATATCCTTCTGTTTCATTTTAGCCATGTTCAGTGCATGCAACATTTGCAGATAGGATTGTTCCAACACTTTGATTTCGCGTTGTTGCCTATCTATTTGTGTCCCGATGGGAGAGTAAATCTTATACTGTTCGTTGTAAACCTTTCTTCTTTGGTCCAAAACATCCAATTCGGCTTTCGCTTTTGTCTTCACGATCGTTTGCCTTAACCACTCGTCTACAAGTCCATCGATTGCAACCCCTTCCTTACTTTCTTTATAGCTGTTTATCATTGTCGTCAAGGAGGATATTTTTTGTTCGGCGCTTCTTAATTGCTCTTTATATTTTAGAAGATCGGTGTTTTTATTTTGCATCTCTTCCGAATTGAATGTTTCAATCTCGGTTATTTTTCCATTGATCGAAGATATTTCATTCAGAGCTTGAATAAACTCATCATTGGCTTTCACCAATTTTGTTCGGATATTCATATATTGTTCCATTTTTTGAATGACTTTGTCCGCACTTTCGTGAGCCCTCCGGGTCGCTTCGTAACGGTTTTCAAATTCTGAATATGAGTTAGCTATAGCTTTGGTCTGTTCCGGATAGTTGATGACACTGTTTGCGACATTATAGTTGACTAGATTATCTTCCAGGCTTGACAGTTTTGCTTGCTGTCTGTTAAGTTCTTTTTCATAATAGGCAACGATGTCATTTGTGGTTTTATAGCGTATGTCTTCATAGGCGGCTCGCAATTCGTCATATATGAGTTTGATTGTACTTAGTGTGATGCCCGGATCTGTTGTCTGGTAGGAAATTTCGATAAGATCGCTGTTGTCCAGTCTTTTTGCGGTGAGGGAAGACAGCTTGTTGTAGCTATAAAATGGCCCGTTGCCGTTAAGTATGCCATATAAGAAATTTTCAGGATCGTTTTTCATGTATTTCATGAAATTGTCGATTGTTCTTTCTTCAGAATCTTTGTCTACTAATTGCAGCAAGTCTTCAGGTATGATTTTTATTAGCTCTTGGTAATTTTTGGCACGTATATAAACATTGTCTTCATCAAGGTTGCCGTGGACAAGATTTATAGCGAGTAGTTTGATTGCAATATTTTTCTGTATACCTTTTTCCTGGGTCAACTTGACAAGGTTATCGAACATATTCTCTACAGATTTCCAATTGGCCGGTTGCTGATCGCTATTTAAACCTGTGTCGGAGACAATGCCGGTGTAGATTGTTGCTTTTACGGTGTATGTTTTAGGTATAAAGCGAGAAAAATAGATAACCAACCCCGTGACAATAACGGAGCCAAATATCAGTTGATATCGAATCCGGTAAAGGAAACGTATTATGTATAATGTGATATTCATTATTTTTCCTGGCTGCTTCTGTTGATAATCTTTACATTCGTAAGCATCTCCAATAGTGTGACGGCGTTATGTAAGGCGGCACGGCCTTCTTGATAGGTAATCACAGCACTTGAACGGCGTCCTCTTTCAAGAGAAAGGGCGGTAATATCTATTTTCCCGTTAATAAAATCCTGTTCGGATATTTTCATTTGGGCGTTGTACAACGCAGCGGCATCGGATTTCGCTTTTAGTGTCGCCAATTGCTGGAGTACATTGTTGTAAGCCTGTAAAATCATCAATTTTCGTTCTTCTACCGACATTTCATATTCGGATTGCAGTTGAAGATATTGTGCTTTTTTAGCCTTGTTTTTTTGTTTTCTACTCACCAAGTCACCGATCGGGATACTAACAGATACTCCTGCATTATATAAATTCTGGTTATTTCCTATGTCACTGATTATGGGATTTCCATCTGTGGAAGAAGTAGAATAGAGATTATTCCGACCGTATTGGTATGTACCATGCAATCTCAGGTAACTAAGCCATTCCCGTTGGGTGATTTTTCTTTCCGCGTTTACCTCATCCCGTTTCGCTTCATATATTTTGACGGAAGGATGTTCATAGACGGATTGAAGAAACACTGAAAGGGGAGGTAGTTGAACACGTTCGTAATCATCCAACATAGCCTGTATGGAATCGGAGTCGGACTTGGCTCCGACTTCTACAATTGTCGCATTGTCCGTATAGCTTTTGCGTTTTTGCGCCATGCAATGCATAGAGCTGAATATCAATAATAATATAAGTGTTGTTTTCATGATGTTCCTCCGTCGGGTTTAGACATTTTCCTCCTGAATAAAGGCTGTAAAAGTCCGGATGATTATTTTCATATCCAGGCTGAAAGAAAAAGTCCGGGCATATTTAATATCCAGTTGTTTACGCTCTTCTGGAGACAGACTGCCTCCATTCCCTCGCTTCTCAACCTGCCAAAGGCCGGTTAATCCGGAAGGGGCCATGAACCGTTCGATATAATTATCGGAAGTTAATTGTTCAGCCTCGTAGATAGGCAATGGGCGGTTTCCTACGACAGACATGTCACCTTTTAGAATATTGAATAATTGCGGAAGTTCGTCAATGCTGTATTTTCGAATAATACGGCCTACGCGGGTGACACGCGGATCGTTTTCCATCTTAAAAAAAGTATTGGCACGTTCTGTCGATTTATTTTTTAAATAATCATGCTCTGTTGTGCTAAAGTTATCGGAATATAGAAGGGAACCTGCCGATCGATCATTCGCTAATGGTACCTGCAGTACTGCAGAGGTAGAGGGGCCAAGCCTCTCTACCTCTGCGTTATACTGATTTTGCGTCTTATATTCAGCCAATCTTTTATCTGCGTCAGGATACATGGACCTGAATTTATAAAAGTCGAATATTTTGTAACTGCTGCCTACCCGTTTGGATTTATAGACAATAGGACCTTTGCTTTCCAATTCTATAGCAATAGCCGTTATGGCGAAAATGGGAGATAAGCATAGTATGGCCCCCAAGGATGCGGCGATATCAAAAGCCCGTTTCCAAAGAGGGAGGTGGAAAGAGTATAATCGGTCCGGCTCTTTGTCTTTCTTGTCACAGATTGCTTTTTTACTCAGGAAATCTTCTGCGATAGCGAGTAAACGGAGCAGCTCTTCTTTAGTTATGCTTTCTGTGATGACACAATTGACCCCTACTTTTATATATGCGATCTTTTCTTCTTTATCCAGGAAATTCGCAAATAAAATAATATAGGCGGTAGAATAGAGCTTTCGTAGTTTCTGGATTGTCTCCAAGTCTTCCCTGACATCGTCCTTTTCTAAAAATATGCAAAAGTTAACAGGATCCACATGTACCATAGCCTGACAAAACTGTGTAAGTGTCGGACATTCTACCACGCGTCGATTTAAGGCTCTCTCCAGCCTGCCAGGTAGTGAAGAATGATTTCCAAAGAAGATATATTCCATATCAGTTATTTTACAAGTCTTTTAATCCTGATTCTTAACTCTTCGGGATTGAATGGTTTTATTATAAAATCTTCAGCTCCTTCTTCCAGTAGGCGTATTCGTGTTGAACTGCTTTCTTCGCTCGATAATACTAAAATTGGGATGTGATTGAAAAGGTTGTTCCCTTTTAAATAACATACGAATTCTTCACCACTCATCTCCGGCATATTCAAATCAGAAATTATACCGTCCGGAATATTTCCCTCGTTCATCCATGAAATGGCTTTTACTGGATTTTCCATATACACCACTTGATAGGAGCTGGATAAATAGATCATGATGATCTTTGCTATTTCCGGCTTGTCATCAACAATTAGAATCGACTTCATTATTGGCAATTTTGCGTTACCCTACAATTATTTGACTTTAAAACTCGTTGGACTTCTCCACTATTGGCTTTATCATTGAAGAATGTATAAAATACAAAAAACTCTGACCCACCTTGGAAGTCGGGTAGAGTTAGATTCTATAAATTCATTGGAATAATATGTGTCTTTGTGAATATGCCAATGCAAAAGTAGAGAAAACTTTTGAAAATTAAAGTATATTGAATAATATTTTTGTGAGAATAACGGTTTGCTTGAGGTTTTTCCGGTTTATTGTACCTTTAGTCGAAGTTTGGTTGGTGCTTTTTTGTCTGTTTCGCGTATAAAAAATAAGAGAGTGTGTCGAAACTATCCTGTTCCCGCGCCCCTCGCGGGATCGCATTAAAACCAGCCCTATAGAAGTCTGATTGATAGGGCCTGTCCTTTTGCGTCCCCGCACTTGATGCGGGGACAAGGAGATTTTGACACACTCTCTTATTTTTATTCTTCAACTTGTACCTTTACGATCACCTTACGGATATTGCCCTGACCGATGCCGGGTGCATGGCCGTCTTCAGGGAAATAAATGGCGAACTGTCCCGGGTAGATCTTGGTGTAGGCTGTAGGACGGTCAATATAGAAAGCGATGTCTTTTTGCTCGTTATAAGGAGTCGATTCTTCCTGTAGCTCACATCCCGGTTTCCAGCCGATTTTCTCCACACCCAACAGGGGCATCTGGATGTCGATGTATTTTTTGTGTGTTTCGATAGCAGCATCTTTCTTTTCTTTACCGAAAATACTGACGACGCTTACATATAAACGAGAACCTTCCAGTTCATACTTACCATCTTCCACCTTAGAGAAGTCCGTAGATTTTAAATAGTCGAATGCTTGTTTGAATAGAGGATGCAGGCATTCGATTTTTTCTGTGTTGTTTAATGAATCAAGTATCATACGTCTTATTTTTTAATTCGTTCATTCATTTGATCATCGGCAAAGGTCGTATATTCGAATGTTAAATAATAGCCCCTTTCTGCAAATAATTCTATTAAAATCAAAGAATATTTATTTAGTTACGAAATAACCGAATAAACCGTATCTTTGTTATACTAATGAAACAAATTTGACATTTGAACGCGATATGAGAGAAACAGAAACAAAGGTATTGCCTGTTCTTGAAATGAGTTGTGCCGTTTGTGCGGCGAGTGTGGAGAGTACGGTACAGGCATTGCCTGGTGTGGAGAAGGCAAGCGTGAATTTCGCTGCGGGTACGTTGACGGTGACTTATAATCCGTCTGTCATCACTTTGAAGGCTATGCAAACAGCTGTACAGGCTGCCGGATATGATTTGATAGTCGATGCTGAAGATCCTGTAGCCATGCAGGAGGAGATGGCTAGAAAACATTATAAGATATTGAGGAGGAATACGATAGGTGCATGGGTGCTGTCCATCCCTTTAGCACTTTTGGGGATGGTGTTTATGCATATGCCGTTTGCCGACTGGATCATGATGGTGTTGGCATTGGCCATTATGGTCTTTTTCGGACGCTCGTTTTATGTGAGCGGCGTGCGGCATGCCCTGGGGGGAAAAGCCAATATGGACACATTGGTCGCACTCAGTACTTCGATCGCTTTTCTGTTCAGCCTTTTCAATACTTTATGTCCCGGATTTTGGTTGGAAAAAGGGCTGGAACCACATGTTTATTATGAGGCTTCAGGCGTGATCATCGCGTTCGTGTTATTGGGCAAACTGATGGAGGAGCGTGCTAAGAACAGTACGTCTTCGGCGATAAAAGGATTAATGGGGTTGCAGCCTAAAACGGCCCGTTTGATAATGGACGGGAGAGAAGAAGAAGTGCCTATCTCGATTCTTCAGGTCGGTAATATAATCAGTGTACGGCCGGGAGAAAAGATTCCGGTGGACGGAACTCTTTTACAGGGAAGTTCTTCGGTAGACGAAAGTATGCTGAGCGGAGAGCCGATTCCGGTGGAGAAAAATGCCGGTGACCGGGTGTTGGCCGGAACGATCAATCAGAAGGGCGCTTTTACGATGGAAGCGACAGGTGTCGGGGGAACGACCGTATTGGCTCAGATCGTGCAGATGGTTCAATCGGCACAGGGAAGCAAGGCTCCTGTTCAGCGGATTGTAGATAAAATAAGCGGTATATTTGTTCCTGTTGTCGTATTGCTTTCGCTTCTCACCTTTGTTTGTTGGCTGATGATAGGGGGAGAAAGCTATTTCTCGTATGCATTGCTATCTGCCGTCTCGGTGTTGGTTATAGCTTGCCCGTGTGCATTGGGATTGGCTACGCCGACAGCCTTGATGGTCGGAATGGGAAAAGGGGCCGAACGGCATATCCTGATTAAGGATGCTTTCGCTCTGGAAAATCTATGCAAGGTCGATACGATTGTTTTGGATAAGACCGGGACACTGACGGAAGGTGTGCCGGTTGTTACGGATTCTTACTGGATTTCAGACGACAATACCCGTTACTTGGACATTCTGTACACGGCAGAGCAGAAGTCCGAACATCCTTTGGCATCCGCTATTATCCGTTGGTTGGAAGATTCCGGTGCAAAGGTCTGTGAGACTGAGAATTTCGAAAGCCTGACAGGGCGGGGCGTGCGCATTCAGGTCGAAGGGGCCACCTACTGGGTAGGGAGCCAGGGATTACTGGAGCTATTCCAGGCCGATATTCCGGAAAAGGCACGTAAGCAAATCGGACAATGGCAGGAGGAGGGGCAAAGTGTTGTCTTTTATGGTCAGGATGCCCGGTTGTTGGCTGCCTTGGCGATCTCGGACCGTATCAAGCCGACTTCTGCGGAAGCTGTTAAGGAACTGAAAAAACAGGGAATAGAAGTACATCTTCTGACAGGCGACGGTGTCCGGACAGCTGAACGAGTCAGCGCGGCATTGGGCATAGATCATTATAAGGCTGAAGTGATGCCGAACGATAAAGAGGAATATATCGTATCTTTGCAAAGACAAGGAAAGAAAGTGGCGATGGTCGGCGATGGTATTAACGACTCGCAAGCACTTGCCCGGGCGGATGTCAGTATCGCGATGGGAAAAGGAACGGATATTGCGATGGATGTGGCGATGGTCACGCTTATCACGTCTGACCTGTTGCTGCTTCCCGATGCGATCCGTTTGTCCAAACAGACAGTTCGCTTGATTTATCAGAACTTGTTTTGGGCATTTATATATAATGTGATCGGTATTCCGTTGGCTGCGGGCGTTTTGTTCCCGATAAACGGACTGCTGTTGAATCCGATGTTGGCAAGTGCAGCAATGGCTTTTAGCTCTGTATCGGTAGTATTGAATAGTTTACGGTTAAAATTCATGAAATAACAATTTAAAAATAGAATGATTATGGCAACAACAAAATTTAAGACGAATGCAAAGTGTGGTGGATGTGTAGCGGCAATAGGTGCAAAGCTCAATACGTTAATGGCCTCGGATGACTGGTCGATCGATTTGACCGATCCGAATAAGGTGTTGGAAGTGAAAGTTGATCTTGCTCCTGCTACTGTGATTGCAGCAGTAAAAGAGGCCGGGTTCAAGGCTGAACAGTTATAAGCGGATGATTGCCCGGCAACGACAAACATACGGTGAAGAGGTAGCCAATGTCCTGACACATGGCGCCGGGATGCTTTTGGGACTAACCGCTATCGTTGTTTTGATGATGGCGGCTATCCGAAGCGGCAATCCTTGGGCGGTCGGCAGTTTTGCTGTTTATGCTGTTTGTATGACACTTTCGTATGTGACATCTACATTTTACCATGCTTCGACCCATGCACGGCAGAAAAGGCTTTTACGCCGGTTCGACCATAGTGCGATCTATCTGCATATTGCGGGGACTTATACACCCTTTACGCTGGTAGCCCTTCGGCAGGAAGGCTATTGGGGTTGGTCGCTATTCGCCATCGTATGGATTGCGGCAGTGGTCGGTGTCTGGTTGAGTTTCCGGAAGATGAAGAAGAAAGACCATCTGAAAACGGTTTGCTATCTGGCAATGGGCTGGGTAGTCATAATTGCCTTCAAGCCCTTACTGCATGTCTTTCGTGAGACTGGTTCGATGGATGTTCTGTATTGGTTGATAGGAGGAGGGCTGTTTTATACGGTGGGCAGCTTGTTTTTCTTCCTGGACAAGTATAAATATATGCATCCTGTTTGGCATTTCTTTGTGCTGGGAGGGAGTGTCTGCCATTTTATATCGATTTACCTGTTGGTATAAAAGAAAAAGGAGAAAGCAATTGCCGCTTTCTCCTTTTTCTTATTATTTACATTCTTCCGGATGTTCTTTCTTGTATTTCCGTTCCCGGTAGGAAAGGATCGCAATCATAATTAATCCGAAAACAATCATACTACTGAATAAATATACGGCTTCCATCATTTACCTCCTTTTTCTTTATAATATTTAAGACCTACAATAACAAATACTACAGTAGCTGAAATACCCAATATTAAAACTAACAGTTTATCACTTGTTATATCCAACAACGTACTTAAAACAACTCCTGCAAAGACCCATTTGGCAATATCGATAAAGAAATCACCCAGTTTCTCATTGATGATTAATACCGGAGGATACAAATAATCCGATAAAATAAAAAGGCAGACTTGGGTAAGCCCGCCTTTTTGCGATATGTCTCGTTTCTCTATAGTCCGCTAAAATCCACTCCGTCGAATAATAACGAAGGAACACGCCAGCTGGAGAACGTGCGTGGGTCGTTGCCGACTTCGGCCAGGTTGCTCCACAAAGAAATCATGTTGCCTGTTGCATTCATTTCGGAGATGGGCTGTGTCAGGCAACCTTTTTCGATTAGAAAACCTTCCACACCGTAGGAGAAGTCGCCGGTCGTACTGTTGCTGTTGCCGCCGTTGAAGCCGGTTACCAGAATGCCTTTATCGACAGATGCGATCAGACCATCCGCATCTCTATTTCCCATCTGCATGGTCAGGATAGAAGGGGAGGCGATCGTTTGTTTCATATCCATCTTATTGGCTGAATAAGTATCGATATAATAGGTTTTCAGAACACCGTTTTCAAACACCGGCATACGCTTTGTCGCTACGCCTTCGCCATCGAAATAGCGGGCACCGGATGCACCCACCATGTGCGGTTCGTCAATGATCGTCAGTTTATCACCCAATACTTTCTGGTCGATTTTATCCAACAGAAAAGAGTTTTTCTGCTGGATGGAAGAACCGTACAATGCATCGATTACCGGAGAAAGCAGGCGGGAGGAATTCATATTGTCCACAACCATCTGATACTTGCCGGAAGCGACCTTCTTCTGTCCCAGCTTACGCATGACACGTTCCAGAGCTTTTGCTCCCAAGCCTTCCTTAACCAGCGTATCATAATAGAGCGAAGAGTCGAACCAGTATGATTCCGGGCGGGCATCCCCTTCGCCTTTGATGCTTACGCTGGCAACCAAGCTGAAAGAGGAACCGGATGCTTCCCCTTCGAAACCATTGCTGGCAACCATATATTTGAAATCCTTTTCGTCGCTGTAGGATGAATTGGCCGAGATGATACGGGCGTCTTTCCCCATCATTTCGTTGCAGACGTTCATGGCCAGCGCCACTTTATCGTCCGGCTGGATCGAGTCGAATTTCGGATCGATCAGTTGCAGGTCAGCACCTCCTCCTTTATAATAGAGAGAAGCGTCGGGCAACGTGCGTGCCTTGTCTTCCGCCAGGAAACGAGTGGAAGCGATACCGTTGCGAATGAAACCTTCCAGTTCTTTTTTATCCAGACGGTTTGTGGAGAAGGAGCCGAAACGCCCGTCCACAAACAGATGGATCACCAAACTGTTTTCCGATGCCTGCTGCAAACGGTCCATCTTCATGTCGCGTATTTCGAAAGAACTGCTCGATCCGTTATAGATGCTTACACGTGAGGCCTGGCAACCGTTTTTCAAGGCAAATTCCATAGCCCATTGAGCCAGCTTTTTATTTTCGTTCGTTATCATGTCTAATAATTTATGATTTATGATTTATGAATTATGATTCCAGATTATAGATTCATGTGTCGATGATAAATCATAAATCTGAAATCATAAATCATATCAATTTTCTCCTCCTACTGTAAGTTTACTAACTAAAGCTGACGGCATCCCGCAGGTTACCGGGCAGGATTGTCCGTCCTTGCCGCATGTCCAAGTGCCGTTATCCATCTTGTAATTGTTTCCGACCATCGTGATATCGGCCAATGCACGAGGACCGTTACCGATGATATTGATATCCTTGATCGGCTGTGTCAGTTTACCGTTTTCAATCAGGTAACCGTCTTTCACGAAGAAGGTGAAATCGCCCGCACCGATCTGTACCTGTCCATTGGTAAAGCTGGAGGCATAGATACCTTTTTTCACGGTCGAGATCATTTCTTCTTCCGTCACGTTTCCGGCTTCCATGTAGGTAGCGCGCATACGCGGGATCGGCATCTGGCGGAATGACTCGCGGCGGCCGTTGCCCGTTGACGGAATACCGTAATGCTTGGCGCTGATACGGTCGTGCAAGTAGCTGGTCAGGATGCCTTCCTTTACGATATAGGTCTTCTGTCCGGCGATACCTTCGTCGTCGATGTTGACAGAACCGCGGTTGAAAGGAATCGTACCGTCGTCCACCACATTGATATGCTCGTTACAAACCTTCTTGTTCAGCTGGTCGGAGAAGATAGACGTATTCTTGCGATTGAAGTCGGCTTCGAAAGCATGGCCGATTGCTTCATGCAACAAGATACCGGAGCCTCCGGCACCCATTACGACCGGCATTTCGCCTCCTTTAGGCTTGATGGCCTGGAACAGGATGGAGGTTTTTTCGACTGCCTCCTTTGCTACTTCGGCAATGATATCGTCTGTCAGGAATTCAGCCCCCATACGGAAAGCGCGGGATGCATACGAATTTTCGATCTTCCCGTTGTCTTCCATGATGCAGACCGCACCTAACGTCACCATCGGGCGATAGTCGTAGTACATCTGTCCCTCGGAATTGCAGAACAAAATGTGTGAAGTCGTGTCTCCCAGTGAAGCCATTACCTTATGTACCCGCTTATCGAGTGCAAAAATCTGATCGTTCAGTTTCTGAAGATACGGGGTCTTTGCGTTTACGGCGAGTTCGTCCCAGGGAGTCTGCACGCCATAATAATTATTCAGGATCGGTTCCTCTGTCAGGGCTGCCGGAGCTTTTCCTGCCGAGCCGGTTGCGATACGGGCTGCCGTACGGGCTGCTTTCAGCATCTCGTCGAGAGTCACGTTTTCCACATACGCATAACCGGTCTGATCGCCGGCCAATACGCGTACACCCATACCGAAATCGATATTGGAGGAAGCCCGGTTTACGGCTCCGTCCTGCAATCCTATGTTATTCCGGTAGGAATGTTCAAAGAAAAGATCGGCATAGTCGCCGCCTTTTTCAAGTGCTGCCGCCAGCACTTTCTTCATGTCGCTTTCACTGACACCAAAATGGTTCTGAGCGAATGAGATACCGGTAGCTTGATCTGTTCCATTTCCGGTACAACTTCCCAGGAATGAGGGAGCCGCTAATGATCCAAGCATAACCATACCTCCTGTTTTGATAAAATCACGTCTATTGATTTTCACGTTATAATTGATGATTTATAATTAATTCTTTAATTCTTTAATTCTTTAATTTTTAATTCCCATCCTCCCTTGCCCATCGCATAACATTAGCAGGTGGGCGCTCGGCCAACAATTCTTTTTTCATGAAATCCATGTAAGGAGCCACATGCTTGAAAAATTTCTTGTAACCTTTACATAGATAGTTCAATCCGGGTTCGCCGTTTGCCGTATGGAGGAAACGGTTTTTGGGGCATTCGCCGTTGCAGGCAAACAAGTAATCACACTCCTTGCACTGAGTTGGGAGTTTTTCATATTTGTCTGCTCCGAACTTCAGTTGGCGCTGACTGTACATCATCTCGGTAAGCGTCTGGGTATGGATGTTACCCAACTTGTATTCCGGGAATACGAAGTGGTCACAGGCATATACATCTCCATTGAATTCCATCACTCCGGCATGTCCGCAAGTACGTGCCAGTGTGCAGACACCCGGTTGCTCGCCTACCCAGTTTGCCAGTGTGGAATCGAAAAGTTGGATATAATAATTACCGACATCTTCTTTCAGCCATTCGTCGAAGACCGCGCAGAGGAAATCTCCCCATTTCCCGGCATCGACCGTGAAAGGGGCCAGTTTGATATTTGCATCCTGTTGTTCCGGCGAGGTGAGCAATGTCCCGTCCTGATGGAATCCGAGACGTTCCACAATCGGGGTGAACTGGATATAGTGGCAATCTATTTCCTTGAAAAAGTTATAGAATTCCAGCGGATAATCTACGTTATAGTCGTTGACGACTGCCATCGCATTATATTCCACACCATGTTTCTTCATCAGTTCGATTCCCTTCATCACCTTATAAAAAGAAGGAAGACCTTGCTTGTTACGGCGATATTCGTCGTGGAACTCTTGCGGACCGTCAATCGAGACTCCCACAAGAAAGTTATTCTCTTTGAAGAAATGGCACCAGTCATCGTTAAGCAACGTCCCGTTTGTCTGGATACAGTTGTCGATCTGGCGTCCGCGGCCATATTTGCGTTGCAACTCCAACGCTTTCTTGTAGAAGCTGATCGGGCGCATCAGCGTTTCACCGCCATGCCAGGTAAAGAGAACTTGCGGCATCGTCTGACATTCCAGATATTCCTTGATGAATTTTTCCAGTAGCTGTTCGCTCATGATATGATTTTTCACCTCAGGATAAAGTTTCCCCTTCTCAAGGTAATAGCAGTATTCGCACGCCAGGTTGCAAATCGAACCGACGGGCTTCAACATTACATATACGGGTTTCGCGAACGGGGATATATACGGACTGTTCATGGTATGTCTAAAACGATATTTTATTTAGTTTCGTATGCAAATGTAGTCTTTTTAACGAATGAATGTTTTTTTTCATCGTGTTTTTTTCCTGTAGCGGTTGTAATCGGTGACAAATCCTTCACAAAGCCAATTCGCGAGTGCCTGCCGGTTATCACTCAAGATGATTCGTTGCTGGTCGAAACTGTTTTGGATATTGCCTAACTCGACGAAAACGGAGGCTGGTGTCGTATGTCTCAGCACGTATAGGTTCCGTCCGTCCACCGTTCCGGTAAACCCTCGTCCCGGCTGGTGCTTCTTGTATTTATGGGTGAAAGTCGTCCGCATGGTTTTTGCCAGATGTTTGCTTTCGGAGTTTTTATTCTGGTGATAGAAAAAAACATCGGTCTGGTGTCCCTTGTTCCGGCTGTCCACATGTACGAAGATAGCTCGTTTGTAGGCGTATTTATCCTGCTTGAACAAGGAGTTTATCTTGTCACTTCGTTGTTTCAGGCGGCGAACCTGGTTGAAAGGGATCGGACTGCCCATGCAGGTTTCCCGTTTGCTGTTTTTCAGGTATTTATCGTCCCGTATACCGTCTTTGGCATCCTGGATGATAATGTGGACTTTGGCTCCTTTCATCATCAGGTTGCGTGCCAGCCGAAGCACGATGTCATAAGCATATTCGTCTTCGTGCAACTCGATTTTGCCAATCCGTCCGATTGCCCCCGGATCAGGACCTCCATGCCCGCTGACCAGATAGAAACAGGCTCCTTTCAGTTCGGACGATGTTACTTTATAGGAGGCCAGTTCTTTACCGAACAACGGTTCATAGTTCGCTCGTTTGGCGGCGGCTGAGACAGCTTCTTTTCCTTGTAAGGGGGGAAGCGTATATTTGACTCCCATCCTAAGGACGTTTCCCTTGCCTAATTTCTTTTTATTCAGCTCGATGAACTGTTTCTGATAGGCGGCTCCTGTACGGTTGTGACGTTTGAGGAACAGGGTGACGCCTTCGCCTTTCTTGGGAAATGCTTTCTCCTGGGCCTGTAACCGGTTGGCGCAAAGTATGGTGAGGAATAATGCGAATATGATACTAAGTTTGAACTTCATTGGTGATATGTTGCTAATGCGAACAAAAATAATGCTTTTTCGGGATTATGCAATACGTTGTTATGCAGAATCAGAAAAATATGACAATATCCCCCTTGAAAAACGTGTTTTTGACACCTGTTGAAAATCAGTGTTATAGCATGTATAAGATTATTAAAAAATATTACCCTTGCATGAAAATCTATTTTCTCGGGTATGAAAATAGATTTTCATGCCTGTGTGTTTCGATTTGGACGAATGGGGATTTCTGGGAAAGTAAACAATAAGGCATAGAGTGGGTAAGGCACCTTTCTCAGATCAAATGATTCATCGCCATGTATTTCCAAAGTGGGGCGGCATGGAGCGCTTGTTTGATCCGGTCGTCGAGGAGTAATTCTTTTACTTCATCGAGCGTCAGGAGATGGACACTCAGGTCTTCTGTCGCTTCAAGGTGTTGGACTGTGACGGGTTCGACATCCGTGGCAAGATAACAGTAAGTCTGGTTGGTATGGGTGCTCGGATTGACACCTATTACCATCAGTTCGCTCCAATTTCCGTTGCCGTAACCGGTTTCCTCGAGCAATTCCCGTTGGGCGGAGATGAGTGGGGAGGCGTCTTCCTTTTCGCAGACACCGGCGCAAAGTTCGTAAGCCGTAATACCCAGGCCATGACGGTATTGGCTTACAAATACGAATTTCTGCTCTTTGGTGATTGCGATCACGTTGATCCATTCCGGATATTCGAATATATAATATTCGGGGATTCTGTTCCCATTCGGTAATTCCACTTCTTCCTTGCGCACGGTGAACCAAGGTTGGCGGGATAGATATTCACTTTTCAATACTTTCCAGTTTCTGTTTTTCGGAGTTTCCATATTTGTTGTTTGTTAATATGTAATAAATAATGGTGTCCCGTAGGGGCGGGGTTCTACTCCGCCCAATGCAAATAACGTCCGTTTTGTCCGGGGTCAATGGATGGTACCAATATCCGGATTCAATGGGCAGAGCAGAGCCCTGCCCCTACGAGTGACAATTATATAGTATGACCATGCCATCCATATCATCAATATAAATATGAAACGGCCGAGTTTGTAATAAATTGCGTTTGTTTCTTATCTTTGTGGCTTCGAAAGAGAGGAATTAGATGAATAAAGATAATAATTTCGGCAGGCTTTTGCTCCTGCTACTTATTGCGTTAGGTATCTGTTTGGGGCTTTATTACTTACCGGACCAGCTGTTCGGCATGAAAATAAAAAAAGTTGATTTGCTTTCCGATCTCAGGGTAAAGCCTGAATCCCTGTCTATGGATTCCTTGCGTATGCAATTGGAACAACCGGATACGATCCGGATAGATTCGGCCGCCATACGCGATTCGATCCTGAAAACGACAGGTATCGATTCCGTCGCTCTTGCGTTGCGCGATTCGCTTTATAAGGTCATGTATGCGGATAAGGGAGCCGATTCACTGGGAACGCGTATCGAGGATTACTCCGTCGGCCATATCGGTTTGAAGCGGTTCTTTGCCACTTTAAGAAATAGCAGGCAGGCGAGTCGTCCGGTGCGTATCGCCTTTTTGGGAGATTCGTTTATCGAAGGCGATATCGTGGTGGCTGATTTCCGTTCAGGAATGCAGGAGCAGTTCGGAGGACGCGGAGTCGGTTTCGTTCCGGTTATGTCGGTAGCCGCCCAGTTCCGTCCGACGATCGAGCAAAAGGCAGAAGGCTGGACTACCTGGTCTATGCTGACGGACCATTATCATCGGTATACACTTTCCGGAATGACGTTCGAACCGAAAGGAGAGAAGCCGTCTATCTCGGTTAAGACGACAGACCGTTATCCGGAGTTGAAAACGGTTTCTTCCCTCAAATTCCTGTATGAAAAGAATTCCCGCACACAGATGACCTTGGTTTGCAACGGCACGCAGGACACGATCCGCGAAACATTGAAACCGACATCCGTCATCACGCAATACGAACAAACAGGGACCTTCACGGAGGCCTCTTTCAGCTTTGCCGATACGGCCGGTTTCCGTGCTCTCGGAGTCGCGCTTGAAGATAATTCAGGGGTGATCGTGGACAATTATTCGTTGCGTGGCAATTCGGGGATGATCCTTTCGAGGCTGGACAGTGCCCGTTGCAGGGAGTTGAACGAGATACGCCCCTATGATCTGGTCGTTTTGCAGTACGGGTTGAATATCGTCAGTGACAGCGTTCTCCAGTATGGCTGGTACGCCAAACGGATGGAAGAAGCCGTACGCCACGTACGCGTTTGTTTTCCGGATGCCGATATCCTGATGTTAGGTGTTTCGGACAGGAGCCGGCAAGTGGACGGAACCTTCGAAACGATGCCCGCCGTATTGGCCTTGTTGCACGCACAGCGGCAGGCAGCCCGCCGCTCGGGTGTCGCTTTCTGGAATGTCTTCGGGGCGATGGGAGGAGAGAACAGTATGGTCCGCTTCGTGGAAAACAACTGGGCCAGCAAAGACTATACACATTTGAGTTTCAGGGGAGGAAAAGAGATCGCTTCTGCCTTGTTGAAAGCCATATTATTAGAAAAGGAGTTTTATGATGAAGCAGACAAAGTGGCTCGTTAATCTGTCGGCTTGCCTGGTTTTGATGGCCGTCAGTGCCGTCGGAGCAAAAGGAAAATTGGCGGGCCCGCGCGGGGCGAGGGAACAGGGGGGCCTCGATACGATCCCGCTCCCTTCCCGCATTTATTCGATCGGGAAGGAGGTCGATTCGATCCAGTCACCCTCTTCGTTACAGCCCTTCTTTGCCGGACTGGATTCGCTCAGGGCGGGGAAGGATACCGTATTGACGATCGTCCATTTAGGCGATTCCCACATACAGGCCGGTTATTATTCCGGTAAGGTGATGCGTCTTTTGCAGGCGCAGTTCGGGAATGCCGGACGCGGATGGATCGCCCCTTTCAAGTTGAGCCGGACGAATGAACCGGACGACTATTTCATCTTTTCTTCCGTCCGCGAATGGGTGACGGGACGCTGTATCCAGACCAATAAGAAATGTCCTGTCGGAATCGGCGGGATCGGTATCCAGTCCGTTTCGCCCTCCATCAATTTGGATGTCCGGATAGCGCCTAACAACGGAGCCGGCTATTCCTTCAACCAAGCGATCCTTTACCGGGGGGAGAAGGCCATGCCAATGTTGCCGGCCGGTCCGCTTAAAGATTCCGTACAGACATTTTTGGCTACGGTTCCGGCTGTCGCAGGTGTCCTGGCCGATACCTTCCGCATTTCTTATCCGGTTGATACGTTGCAGTTGCATAGTACCCGGAGGAAACAAGGTACGGATAAGCTGCTTCCGGCCTCCACCTTCAAGAATATTTATTACGGTTTCAGCCTGACGAATGGCAATCCGGGCGTCCTCTACCATTCGGTCGGTGTGAACGGAGCGATGTATGTCAATTACACAGACGAAGCCTATGTCCGACAGTTGGCCCTGCTGAAACCTTCTTTACTGATCATTTCGTTGGGTACGAACGAGACTTTCGGTCGCCGCTTCCGTCCGGAAGAATTCGGCGGGCAGGTACGCGCGTTTGTTTCCCTCGTCAAGAAGCAGATGCCTGAAACAGCTATTCTGCTTACCACTCCGCCGGAATGCTACAAGCGAACGTATGTCAATAAGAAGCGGACGTATGTCCGTAACGCGAATACCCAGCTTGCTGCAAAAGCAATTGTAAAAGCGGCCCATGAAGAGGGCGTAGCCTGCTGGGACCTTTTTGCCACTACGGGAGGGAAAAGTTCTTGTATCAAATGGCATAAGGAGAAACTGATGGGGCGTGACCGCATCCATTTCACAAAGGAAGGCTATCGCGAACAAGGAACCTTGTTATATCGTGCCCTGATGCAATCTTATAATCAAATGTTGAAAATCAGAAAAGATGATGAATGATTTTATAAATAAAATGGGAGAATATTGGTCTCAGCTCTCATTCGACAAACTTGGCGATATATTGACCTACCAGCACAATGCACCGATACTTTTCAGTAGCGGATTGTTTTTCTTCCTTTTTATCGGTTTCCTGATTATTTATATGTCGCTCAGGAAGCACCTGCTGACACGTATCATTTACGTTACGTTGTTTTCCATCTATTTCTATTATAAGAGCAGCGGATTGTTTTTCTTTCTCCTGCTGTTTGTCGCGACATCCGATTTTTGTATTGCGCAGTGCATGGCCAAGACTGCTTCCCGGTGGGGACGCAAAGCATGGGTCGTCCTGAGCCTGTGTATCGACTTAGGGTTGTTGGGATACTTCAAATACTTCAATTTCCTGAGAGAGATCGTGGCTACCGTCGCTCATGAATTGGGGTATCAGTTAGGGAATGCCTCGTTGCAGAACATCACTTATCAGCCATTGGATATCTTTCTGCCGGTTGGTATCTCTTTTTTTACTTTCCAGACCATCAGCTATGTGATTGATGTGTACCGGGGCAGGATAGAACCCCTCCGGCGTTGGATCGACTATGTTTTCTATGTCTCCTTCTTCCCACAGCTGGTAGCCGGTCCGATCGTCCGGGCACGCGATTTCATTCCCCAGATTTATAGGACTCCGGTTGTTACGCGGGCGGAGTTCGGGGAAGGGCTTTTCCTCGTCTTGTGCGGGCTTTTCAAGAAAACGGTCATATCCGACTATATCAGCCTGAACTTCGTTGATCGCATATTCGATGCCCCATTGCTTTACACAGGGGTGGAAAACCTGTTGGGTGTGTATGGTTATGCTTTGCAGATCTATTGCGATTTTTCCGGTTATTCGGATATGGCGATCGGGATCGCATTACTGTTAGGGTTCCGCTTTAACGTGAACTTCGATTCGCCTTATCAGTCGGCGACTATCACAGAGTTCTGGCGGCGCTGGCATATCTCGCTTTCTTCGTGGTTGAAAGACTATTTGTATATTTCACTCGGAGGTAACCGGAAGGGAAAAATACGGACATACATCAACCTGCTGATAACGATGTTGCTGGGCGGTTTATGGCACGGGGCTTCTGTGAGTTTTATCCTCTGGGGCGCTTTGCATGGGGTTGCGCTGGCCGTTCATAAGTTTATGATGAACCGTTTCAGCAGTTTCAAACCGTTAGGGGCGGAAATGAAACCCTGGAGAAGAGTGATAGGGGTCCTGATCACTTTCCATCTGGTATGTTTCGGCTGGATTCTGTTCCGTGCCGACTCGATGCAGACGGTAGGCGAGATGCTGACGCAGATTTTCACGAATTTCCATCCGGAGGTCTTCACGCAGTTTGTGATGGGCTATAAGGGTGTGTTCGTTTTAATGGTGGTGGGGTATATCCTGCATTTCATGCCGAAATCGGCGGAAAACAGCTTGCAGACGGTCGTCACTCGCTCTCCTTTGCTTGTGCAGGCGGTGATGCTGGCGATTGCGATTTTTGTTGTCGTTCAGTTTAAGAGTGCCGGCGTACAACCGTTTATTTATTTCCAATTCTAAAGGCTCTGTTTTTCCGTTCGGAGCTTTCGTTGTGTCTTTTTGTTCCTGTGCTCGACATGGGATCGCATTGAACCGACTTCTTCTGCGTTCCCATATCAAACATAGGGGAGGACAAATGAACGATTTAATAAGTATCCGCTAAACTCTCGCTGCGAAGTTGCTTGTCGAAAGTATCCTTATCCAGACTGGTCGTGACATGGATTGTGACCGGTTCGCCCGGCAACAGATCGAAATAGTTGTCGGAGAAGAAATTGTCTATGCCGTCAAGGCTTAAAAATACGCCGCGTGCAAAGACATCGCTGCTGACCGTCAGGTCGTAGCCGTCTCTGGCAGGAACGGATGTGATCCGGATATCGGCTTTCGGGAAGTCGATGTTCTTATAACGGTCGAAGAAATAGTTGTTCGTGACGATCTTGCCCTCTTTTCCGTTTTCGGTGAAGCGGGCGTTTACAAAAACTTCGTTCGGTTTCTTTCCGCCTAAGACATTTTTGACGGGAGCGGAGAACTGTATCTTGCTTGTGTTGGGGGGCAGTGTCACATTTTTCTTCTTTTCAAAAAGGAGATTGCCTCTGAGGTCCATCACACGGATATCGAGAGTCCCTTTTGTCGCTTTCAGGCGATCCGAGACGATATATATGTCCAGCGTATCGTTTTCGGCGATGGGAGAAATCAGGATGTCCTCGAACGCTTTCCTCGCAAAATAGTGCTGGGCCTTCCAGCGTCCGTAATAGTCGCGGCTCGACCAGGAGGCGACAGGCCAACAGTCGTTATGCTGCCAGAAAAGGCTTCCCATGTTGTAAGGCATTATGCGACGATGCGCCTCGATGGCGGTCTTGATGGCATCTCCCTGAAGGAGGATGCTCATATAAAGAGTACTCGGAAAGTCTTTGGGCTTACGATATTCGTCTGCTGTAATTTTTTCGATACGTGAGTTGGCTACCTGGCCGCCACGCTGATGCGCCATCATCACATCGGAGTAGATATTGTGATCCCGTTCTTCCGGAGCATATTTCAGTACGGATTGGTATTCGGGAAACGATTGGAAGCCATATTCGGAGAAGAAGCGGGCTTTGATCTTGTTGAAATGGGCGACGGAGTCGATACCCTGCCATACCCCCCAGTAATGGGCGTCGCCGTTCGGGTTCCAGTTGACTGTCCCGCTTTCGCATTTGGCGTCCGGGTCGCCTCCGTATGGGGAGGAAGGGAGGTAGAACGTTTTCGGATCATATTCCTTTACGACTTCGGGGAGCAGTTTGTGGAAGAGCTCTTTGTCGTCTTTGCGCATTTCCTCTAATACGCCTAACTTCTCGTATTTCTGCATCCAACCCCAGTTGAACCAGGCGGTATGGTTCTCATTGTTGCCGCACCAGATAGCAATGCATGGGTGGTTGCGCAGGCGGACGATATTGTCGATGGCTTCCTGACGGATATTCTCTAAACGTTCTGCTGTCATCGGATATGTGCTGCAAGCGAACATGAAGTCTTGCCAAACCAGAATGCCGTATTTGTCACAAAGGTCGTAGAAAAGATCATTCTCGTAGATGCCGCCGCCCCAGACACGGAGCATATTCATATTGGCATCGACCGCATCGAGGATTGTCTTTTCGTAGCGCTCGGGGGTGACACGCGGCAGGAAGTTATCCTGTGGAATGTAGTTGGCTCCTTTGGCAAAAAGCGGTTTGCCGTTCAGTTCGAAATAGAACGTCGTTCCCGCTTCATCTTTGTCGCGAACGACGCGGAGGCTGCGGATGCCGATGTGAGTTGTTTCCGTGTCGGCAATCTTTCCATTCATCGTGATGGTGGCTGTGAACGGATAGAGATGCGCTTCGCCCAAACCGTTTGTCCACCATAGTTTCGGATTGTTGATGACAAGATCGGTTTCGATCAGGTTCTTTCCTTTCTTTACGGGAACAGTTTTCAACCAGGTGTTTTTGAGACCGTCGACTTTAATTATGAGGGTTGCTTCTCCCTCCTTGTCGGCCGTTACTTCGACACGGGTTTTGATATCGGCCCGTTTGGCGTTGACCTTTTCCTGGATATATTGGATGTTGTCGATACGGGCATCGTTCCAGCCGATCAGATAGGCGGGACGCCAGATACCGCTCGTGACAAGGCGGGGGCCCCAGTCCCAGCCGTAGTGATACCCTGCCTTCCGGGCGAAAACGCTTACTTTCTTATCGAAAACGCCACCATTTTCGGATTGGTCGTTACCGGCTTCGATCGGGTGCTTCAAGGCGTCGTAGTTCGGTAGGTCCGTTTTGATGGGAGAGTGGAAATAGATGCGTAGTTCGTTACCGTCCTTTTTCAACAATCCTTTTACGGGGATCAGCCATTCACGGAACATATTGTTCGCTTTCAGGATGCAGGAGTCGTTCAAATAGACATCGGCATAAGTATCGAGTCCTTTGAAGTCCAGGTCGATATTATCCTTGTCGAATACATCGGGAGCGACGTTTAAGGTCGTTTTATATTCCCAGTCTTCTTTGTCCACCCATTGCACGCTCCGTTCGTTCAGGCGGTAAAAGGGATCGTCGATGATCTTGTTGTCCATAAGATCCGTGTGAACTACTCCCGGCACAGTTGCCGGATACCAGTTATTGCCGCGGACCTGCTTGAAAGTCCAGCCGCTGTCGATGTTTTGTTTGGATACACCGTCCGCCATCGCCGGAGCTGTTGCCCAAAAAGCAAAAGCCAGGGCGATGGTGGAGGTTACAGTTTTGTAATGCATAATTATTTAGTTTAATGGCGTGATATGGCGATTTGTGAACCATATTGGGTTGTTATCCTAACAATAACAAATGAAATTGTGTTTTTGTCAATCTAATGCCTTTTTATTCTCTTCATTAAGCGGATTCTTTCCTTCCGGCGTGTAGAGATGGTCGATGCGGGAGGCATACGCTTTTTCTACTTTCCCGCGGACGATCTTCATCGTGCTGTTGACCATGCCGTTCTGTTCGGTGAATGGTTCCGGCAGGATAGCAAAGGCTGCAGGCAGCCAGCGGTCGGGGAAAAGGGCGGACAGATCGCCTCCCTTACGGAAACGGTCTATCTGGGATTGGATGATCCGGATTGCCTCTTCACGACCTTTATTGGATGAAAGATCGAGATGCTGATGTGCCAGATACTTTTTCAGCCGGTCTTTGTTAGGGACGACGAGGGCAACGGTATAAGGACTCTGGTTGTTATACAGGATCAGCTGGTCGATGCAGGAAGAATGTTCGACGAGCGCCTCCTCGATACCTTCCGGACTGTATTTCTCCCCGTCACTACCGATCAGCAGGCTTTTGAAACGTCCGAGGACGTAGAGCAGGCCGTCATGCCCCATATATCCCATATCCCCGGTGTAGAGCCATCCGTCGCGTACGGTTTCGGCAGTCGATACCGGGTTCTTCCAGTAGCCGGCCATCACATTCTCGCCCCGTATGACGATCTCTCCCTTTTCGCCTGCCGGAAGTTCTTTTCCGTCGGCATCGCATATTTTCAAATCGAGCGGACGAACCAGCACGCCGCTGCTGCCGAAGGTATGCCGGTGCGGGCCGTTGGTGGAAATTACGGGAGTCGCTTCGCTCAGTCCGTACCCTTGGTACATCGGAAGCCCGATTGCGTAGTAGAATTTTTGCAGGTCTTTATCGAGCAACGCACCACCACCGATGAAGAACTTCAATTGTCCACCGAAGTTTTCGCGGACTTTCGTGAAAAGCACGCGGTCGAACAGGCTCACGAGCGGTTTCAGCAGGAACCGGGCGCCGCGTCCCTTGTCTTCTCCGCCGTCTCCATTATAGATGTAGGCCACTTTGAGGGCAAAGTTGAACAAACGGGTGACATGCTTGCCTTGGGCACGGATGCCCTGTTCGATATTCTTTTTGAAGTTCTTGGCCAGTGCCGGGACGCTCAGGATCAGGTAAGGCTTGAACTCTTTGATGTTGATCGGAATGTTCTTTAATGTTTCCAGCCCTGTCCGTCCGACTTGTACGGTTGCTACGGATGCTCCTTTCGACATGAAGATATAGAAACCGACCACATGCGCGAAACAATGGTCGAGTGGGAGGATTACTAATGTGCGCCATGTATCGTCGATATTGACACAAGATAGGGCTTGTTCCACATTTGCCGTGTAGTTACGGTGCGTCAGGATGACGCCTTTCGGGTCGGCCGTCGTGCCTGAGGTGTAGGTAATCGTTGCATAGTCGCCATTCTGCAAGGATTGTCCGACGGCAAGGAAGTCTTCCAGAGAATGAGATGCCAGATATTCTTTACCCATCCGGAGTACTTCGGACCACGATATTTCCTTTTCTTTATATTCTGGCAGTTCGTCTATCACGATTACTTTTTCTACTAAAGGCAGTTTGTCCATGATAGACCGTATCTTTTTGAGCTGGTTGCCGGAAACCAGGATATATTTCACATCGGCATGCACAAGACGGAACAGCAGGTCGTTCGCTTCTTCGAGCTTGATGGATAGCGGGACGTTGGTTGCGCCGGCGTAGAACATGGCCAGTTCGCCGATGATCCATGCATTACGGCCTTCCGAAAGGAGTGCCATATTGTCGCCCTTCTTCACTCCGAGAGCGATCAGTCCGGCACCGGCAGTATAGACTTGTTGCTGAACTTCCTTATAAGTGGTAGGTTCGAAGGCATTCGTGGTTTTTTCCCACAGGAAAGGGTTATCGGGATATCGTCTTACTGAACTTTCGAAAAGGTCTATAATTGTCTTCTTCATATTTAATTTATTTTTGTATTTGTACTTTCCCGATCTCATCTAAGTAACCGCAAGCCGTTTCTACTGTCGGTACGTTTTTGATCACGATACTGCGTTTCCCGTTTTGTTCGCGAAGTGTGCATTCACGCGGATGCTTTTGGATGAAGCCGAGTAGTTTGTCGAAAGCTTCGCTCTCATAATAAGGACTTTCGGGATTGGTGACGAGAAAGATGCTCATCTGTCCTTTTTTCAGAATGACTTTTTCCATACCCAACGTCTTTGCCATACGGCGAAGGCGAACAACACGGATCAGCTCTTTCCCTTCTTTCGGTACTTTCCCGAAACGGTCTTTCAGACGTTCGGTAAAAGCGAGGATATCACGTTCTTCCTCCATCTTGTCCAATTCACGATAGAGGGAAACACGCTCGGAATCATTCGGGATATAGGTTGGTGGGAACATCAGTTCCAAATCACTTTCGATATAGGTTTCACGGACATATTCGCTACCGGTGTCGGGTCGCTTTTTGGTGGCATCAGAATATAGGTCGGCAAATTCTTCCGCTTTCAGTTCGTCAACGGCTTCTTCCAGGATTTTCTGGTATGTTTCGTAGCCCAAGTCGGCGATGAAACCGCTTTGTTCAGCTCCTAACATATTACCAGCTCCCCGGATGTCGAGGTCCTGCATGGCGATATGGATACCGCTTCCCAGCTCTGAAAAATTCTCGATTGCCTGCAAACGGCGGCGTGCTTCCTGCGTAAGGCTTGACAGGGGCGGAGAGAGGAGGTAGCAGAAGGCCTTCCGGTTACTTCGTCCGACACGGCCGCGTAATTGATGCAGATCGGACAATCCGAACTGTTGTGCATTATTGATGATGATCGTATTTGCATTCGGCACGTCGATGCCACTCTCTACAATGCTCGTAGCGATCAGTACGTCGTATTCGTAATTGACGAAATCCAGAATAATTTTTTCCAGCTTGTCCGGCTCCATCTGTCCGTGGCCGACGGCGATACGGGCATCTGGCACTTCGCGTTTGACAAGCGCCTCCATTTCATAAATATTCTGGATGCGGTTGTTGATGAAAAAAACCTGTCCGTTACGGCTCATCTCGAAATTGATGGCTTCGCGGATGATGTCCGGGTTGAAACGTTCCACCTCTGTTTGAACCGGGTAGCGGTTGGGCGGGGGAGTCGTGATGCTCGACAAGTCGCGGGCTCCCATCAGCGAGAATTGCAGGGTACGGGGAATCGGCGTGGCAGTCATGGTGAGCGTATCGACGTTGGCCTTCAGCTGTCGCAGTTTTTCTTTGACGGATACGCCGAATTTCTGCTCCTCGTCAATAATCAGCAGGCCGAGATCTTTGAATGTGACATCTTTTCCGACGATGCGATGGGTACCGATGATAATGTTGATCTTTCCTTCCTTCAAGTCTTTCAGGGTTTCTCTTATCTCTTTAGCCGTACGTGCCCGGCTGATATATTCGATCCGGCAGGGAAAATCTTTCAACCGTTCGGAGAATGTCTGATAATGCTGGAATGCTAACACCGTAGTCGGGACCAGTACGGCAACTTGCTTGTTGTCCGAAACAGCTTTGAAAGCGGCGCGGATGGCAACCTCTGTTTTTCCGAAGCCCACGTCTCCACAGATCAGGCGGTCCATCGGACGGTCGTTCTCCATGTCGGTTTTGACATCGGCTGTTGCTTTCATCTGGTCCGGGGTATCTTCGTAGATGAAGCTGGCTTCCAGTTCGTGCTGCATGAAGCTGTCCGGACTGTAGGCGAAACCTTTTTCCTGTTTCCGTTTGGAGTAGAGGAGGATCAGGTCGCGGGCGATATCTTTTACTTTCGACTTGGTACGTTCCTTCATTTTCTCCCAGGCTCCTGTTCCGAGCTTGCTCAGCTTGGGCGGTTCTCCACTGTCCTTACCTTTATATTTGGACAGTTTATGGAGAGAATGAATACTGACGAATATAATGTCGTTGTTCTGATAAATCAGCCTGATGGCTTCCTGCATTTTTCCGTTCACTTCGGTACGGACCAGCCCGCCGAATTGTCCGACACCATGATCGATATGTACGATATAGTCACCGGTCGTGAATTGGTTCAACTCCTTCAACGACAAAGAGAGCTTTCCGCTTCTTGCCTTGTCGCTTTTGAGGTTGAATTTGTGGAAGCGGTCGAACAACTGGTGATCTGTGAAAAGACAGACACGCAAAGTCTCGTCGGCAAAACCTTCGTGTATAGTTTTGTTGACAGAAGTAAAAGGTATATTGTCTCCCCGATCTTCGAAGATGGCCCGGATACGGGTTGCTTGCTTTTCTACATCGCTCAGTATATATAATGTATAGCCGTCTTCTAAATATTTATGGAAAGATTCGCTTACTAAATCAAAATTTTTATGATAAATCGGTTGTGCTTCCATTGAGAAAGTCAGGGTGGCATCGGCTACTCCCGTCACCCGCGTACCGAAATGGAGCCGGCAGAAACCAAGTGCCGTACGTAAAAAATCCTCTCCGGTAATCAATTTGGCTCGTAGTTGTTCGATGTCGGCAAATGATTCCTCGTCTCCGATGATCGGCTCTTCATTCCAGATACTGCCGATACGCTCTTTTACCCATGCCAGATCTTTGCTGGCGAGTAGTGTCTCGGACGGCAGTGAATCCAGCAGGGACGAGTTGGTCCGGTTTCCTTTTGTCATTTCGGGCACGATATAGATACTGTCCAGTTTTTCTTTGGAGAGCTGTGTCTCTACATCGAACGAACGGATCGTCTCTACCTCGTTTCCAAAGAAGTCGATACGATAGGGAAATTCATACGAGAACGAGAACACGTCTAAGATACTGCCACGCATCGCATACTGTCCCGGTTCATAAACGTAATCTACCTGTTCAAAACCGTATTCGTCCAGTACGTCGGAAACAAACATATTGTCCAACTTCTCACCGACACTGATCTTCAGTGTGTTTTCTTTCAGGACCTCCCGCGAGATCACTTTTTCTGCCAATGCATCCGGATAGGTGATAATGACGAAAGGAACAGTTGGATCTTGCAATGTGCTGAGAACTTCTGTCCGCAGGATTTCGTTGGCAGGGTCCACATGTCCGTATTTGATAGCACGCCGGTAGGCAGAGGGGAAGAAGTAGATTCCGTCGCCTCCGGTGAGCTGCACCAGGTCATGATAAAAGTAGCCGGCTTCTTCCAGGTCATTCAACACACACACGTAGCTCCCCCTTCTTTTAAAAAAAAGAGAAGCTATTGTCATTGCGGCCCCTGAACCGTTCAGCCCTTTCAGAAATATATTGCGGGACGTTTTGCTTTTTAACAGGGTATTTAATGCTGCCACTTGCGGATGGGCGGCATATTGTCTAAGTAAATCTTGTACCTCCAATGTGATATGTTCTTTTCGCAAAGGTAGAGTTTTTGTTCAAAATAGTAGATATGCGTAGTATTAAATCAATTAAAATATGTACCTTCGCCCTACAAATTTAGAAGGATTATGTCAGACAGTATTGTTATTATTCCCACGTATAACGAGAAGGAGAATATAGAAAATATTATTCGGGTTGTATTTGGGTTAGAGAAAGAATTTCATATTTTGATTATAGATGATGGATCGCCCGATGGTACGGCAGATATTGTAAAACGGTTGCAAAAAGAGTTCCCCGAACGCCTTTTCATGGTGGAACGTAAAGGTAAGTTAGGTTTGGGTACGGCTTATATTTGTGGGTTCAAGTGGGCTATAGAGCATAAGTATGATTTTATATTTGAAATGGATGCAGACTTCAGTCATAATCCGAATGATCTTCCTAAATTATATGCGGCTTGTACGGAACAGGGTGGTGATGTCGCGGTCGGCTCTCGCTACTGCAACGGTGTGAATGTCGTGAACTGGCCATTAGGACGTGTGTTGATGTCTTATTATGCTTCCGTATATGTCCGTTTTGTTACCGGAATGAAAGTACAGGATACGACAGCCGGTTTCAAATGCTATCGTCGAGAGGTGCTTGAGATGATTGATTTAGACCGTATTCATTTCAAAGGATATGCGTTCCAGATAGAAATGAAGTTTACGGCGTATAAGTGTGGTTATAAAATTGTGGAAGTTCCCATTATCTTTATCAACCGTGTATTAGGCACTTCTAAGATGAACTCCTCTATCTTTGGGGAGGCACTGTTTGGTGTATTAAAATTGAAATGGTGGAGTCTGTTTCGTAAATATCCCCAAAAAGGAAGCCGGAAAGCAATTACCGGATAATATTATATGAAGCAAAAGGGGATTTTGACACACCTCCTTTTGCTTTATATATGCTATTTTTGTTATTCTTGATTCAACGCTTTCAAGGAGAAATAGAAGGTGGTGCCTTTCCCTTCTTCGGAATCGAACCACAGCTTGCCGCCGAGCTGTTCGATAAAGTCTTTGCACAGCATTAGTCCCAAGCCGGACCCCTTTTCGTTATTCGTCCCATAAGAAGTAAAATGAGTGTTTTGCTTCAGCAGCTTACCTTGGTCTTCCTTTTTGATCCCTTTACCCGAATCTTTCACACTGACAACAACAAAATCCCCGTCTGTTTTGGTTGATACCGCAATCACCCCTTTTTCGTAGCTGAACTTGACTGCGTTGGAAACCAGGTTGCGGACGATTGTCTTTACCATATCGATATCTGTCGATCCCATCAGTTCTTTATCCAGACCTTCAAGTGTGATGGATATGCCTTTCTGGGTAGCCATCGGAATAAATATCTCGGCAGTGCTGTTGACTATGCTGTTGATGTCGACTTGCTGTCTGTAAATGTTCTGTTTGTTCAGGCGGTTCTTCGCCCATTTCAAGAGGTTGTCGAGAAGTTGGAATATCTCTTCCGATGTCTTGTTCATCATCTGAAGCATTTCGTATACCTCGTCGCTAACCTGATTCTTATCGACCATCATCAGGATGGCATTATTCATCATCTTCAAAGAGCCGAGTGGAGAGCGCAAATCGTGTGCAATAACGGAATAGAGCGTGTCGCGGGATTCAATCGTGTTTTCAAGTTCCTGCTTGATACGTTTAATACTGAACAGTTCGTAACGGTGGGCGACACGTTTCACCAATTCTTCCCGTTGAAAAGGTTTTGTTACATATTCTGTTGCCCCCAATTGATAACCTTTTACAATACTTTGCATATCACTCAAGGCTGACATGATAATGACAGGAATGTTGTTGGTCTCCGGATTGCTTTTCAAATGCTGCAGTACCTCATATCCGTCCATCTCCGGCATCATAATATCGAGCAAAATAAGATTGGGATGCCTTTCCTGGGCAATGCGTAGCGCTTTAGCTCCGCTGTCTGTCGTCAGTAGCGTATAACCTTCTTTTTTCAGTATCGCTTGCACAAGCATAACGTTAGTTGGCACATCGTCTACCACTAATACAGTATATTGTGATGCTAAGTTTTCCATTCGATTCTGTACTTTTCTTGATATTCAAATACTATCAATGATACAAATGTATTTAATTCTGTCGATATAATCGTCTTTTTCCCTAAAATAAATTCCATTTCTGAAAAATATTTCTTTTATATATTAAGTGTACACAGCTAAAACGCTTGATATAGGATGAGATGGGGCTTTTTATTGAAATTATTCTTTAAGTTTGCACCATGAAAGTGAATTTGGTTCTTTTAGCACTCATATTAGCCGGGTGTCAGCCGGAAATGCCTGTAACATCTTCTATTCTGGTAGAGGGGGATGGTTTGACAATACCTGTGAATAAGGAACTGTATGGTTTGACCATTGAGGAAATCAACCATGCGGTGGATGGCGGTATTTATGCGGAACTGATACAAAACCGGAGCTTTGAAGATGGAGTTCCTCCCTTGAATTGCCCATACGATCCTGTCCGCCGGGTTCTGACTACCCCGAATGGATGGGTTATTCCCTTCTTACGTTCTGATTCGGTGCCGGGGTGGCGCCGCTTTTCTGCGACGTCTTATATGTATCCTGACACTAAGGAATTGATTAATGACAAGAACCGGCGTTCTCTGCTGGTTTCGGTGTCCGCTTCGGCTGAGTCGGGAAAAGGAGGTGTCATCGCCGAAGGATATAGAGGGATACCGCTTCGGAAAGGCGAGAAATATGATTTGTCTTTTTATATGAAAGGCGCTTCTATGGTTCCGAAAACTGTAAGCCTGACTTTAGCCGATTCTACCGGTGAGACAACCTTCAGCGAAGTGTTCCGGGTGGCACCAGCCTATGAATGGAGGAAGTACAGGCATACTTTTACTGCAACCTCGAATACGAATAAAGCCGTGCTGGCGATAACGACTGACAGCTCGGCTGTTTTCTGGCTGGATGTCGTTTCCCTACTTCCACAAAAGACATGGAAAGGCCGTCCGAACGGATTGCGTCCGGAACTGATGGAGCTGATTGCAGCATTGAAGCCTGCGTTCATTCGCTTCCCTGGCGGAAGTTTTGTAGAAGGATATACGGCCGGGACCTATCCGGTTTGGCGTGAGACGGTAGGAGATATTGCCGAACGTAAACATTTTTGGAATGTATGGGCATACGGTACGACAAACGGTGTCGGCTATCATGAATATCTCCAGATGTGTGAAGATTTGGATGCCGAACCAGTCTATGTCATTAATTGCGGTGTGACCAACCAAAGCCGCCGTCCACGTTATGAAGATATAACGGCGATGGGGAAATTGGTACAGGATGCCTTGGACGCTATCGCTTATGCCAATGAACCGGCCGATTCCATTATGGGAGCCTTGCGGGCTGCTCATGGACATCCGGAACCTTTCGGATTGAAGTATGTGGAGATCGGCAGTGAAAATTACGGACTGGAATATACCAAGCGTTTTGAGTTGTTTAAAAAAGCGATCCAGGAGGCTTATCCAGACATTACGGTGATAAGTAGTTCTGATGTAAGAGGGAAGAGCAGGAATGAATGGTCGGATACTCATTTTTATTCGAGTGAATCATTTTTGATCTCTAATCACAACCGTTTTGTTGCCGGACGGTATACGCGCCGGATGCCTCCTGCCTTTATCGGAGAATTCAGCTTGTCCGGCGGGGCTGCTCCCGGAAGTTTGCGAGTTGCCATCGGGGAGGCTTGCTTTCTTGCAGGAGCAGAGAACGGACAGGAGATCGTGAAGCGTTTAGCTTATGCCCCGGTTTTGGGGAATACGAAATACAAGATGGATCGTTATCCGGCTATCTTTTTTGACGGTGAACAAATCGCTCTTTCTCCTTCTTACCATCTATTGCAAATGTTTGGCAGCAACAGGGGAGACGAGGTGTTAAAGACTGAAGTCCGCACCTATCAGAAACCCCAGGTTACCTTCGGACGTGCCGGTATCGAAATGTTCGATAATAGCTATGAGTTTAAGGAGGTGAAAATAGATAACTTGCCGGTTAAGGAAGGGACTGTCATGACTGGAGGCTGGACAGTTGGACAGGGTACGTTGATACCGGTTGCAAACAGGTGGAACTACATTCTTTTAGGTGATCCGTCTACCTATGACTACACCTTCTCGGCGGATATCAGGAGGACGAAGGGGAGTGGACAAATCCAATTCCGTGTGCGTGACAACGGGTTGCCCGGAGAACAGAATGACTATATCGGATTGACGATCGGTTCTGGTGCTGTCGAGTTCTACCGCCAGGCGGGAGGAGTGAGGGACACGTTGCGTACACCTGTCCTTTATCCCTTCCAAAGCAATCGTTGGTATAATGTGAAGATCGCTTGCAAAGGCGAACAAATCGGTTGTTTCGTGAATGACACGCTGGTCCATGAGACGATACTTCCCGGCATACCTTCATTGGTCTCCACTGCAGCGCTGGATAAGGAAACGCATACGATTATACTAAAAGTGATCAACACGACCCAGCACGAAGAGAAAACGGAACTGAACTTGCAAGGTGTCAGTGTCAAAAATACGGCGGAGATTATTCAGCTCACAGGAGATCCCGAAGCGCGTAATACCTATGACAAACCTGATGTGGTCGTACCGAAGACAAAAGAAATATCCTTCTCATTGAGTGGTCCCAGAGTATACAATTTTCCTCCGAACTCGATTACGATAATGAAACTGAAGATCGACTGATGGGATGACAGGCATCGGACTCAAAACCGATGCCTGTCGCATATCCAATCGATGCTTGTCCGTTAACTATCGGTAAGCTTCCGATAAAGTACACATTGTAGATTCATAAAACAACAAACTCTTCTTATCAACGAATATAAAGTTGACAG